>Ga0182742_1002819_pt1 | contig 18452 bp, 15 predicted proteins | sample eDN5th37CBELigMG_FD_128880 | JGI IMG/M metagenome (GOLD analysis project Ga0182742, IMG submission 128880) | Enriched Miracle-Growth compost microbial communities from Emeryville, California, USA - eDNA 5th pass 37_C BE-Lig MG (version 2)... ...
GCGGTCTTCGGAATTTCACAAATTGAAATGCGTCGCGTGAACGCTGCCTGCCGCGTCATGCCCGTGCCGATCGCCGGCACCCACATCTTGGCGGTACAGTGAGGCGGGACAGCCGGACATCGCGGGCGCAACGACGCGCGTTTCAAACGGCAATGCCCGGCCAGACGCAGATATCACCGACCCGTAAAGACCGGCTTGCGCTTTTCCATGAAGGCCGTCCGGCCCTCGATGTAATCGGCGCTGTCGAAGCAGCGCTTCACCGCGGCAACCACGCTGTCGATATCGCGTTCCGCTTCATCCTTCAGCAATTCGCCGATCGCATGCTTGGCTGCGCCCATCGTCAGCGGCGCGTTCGCCGCGATCATGCGGCCGTAATCCTTCACATAGCTTTCCAGTTCCGCATCCGGGACAACCCGATTGACGAAGCCCATCATGCGCGCTTCCTCGGCGTCGAATTGCCGTGCCGTGAAGAAGATCTCCTTTGCGAAGGACGGGCCCACCACGTTCATCAGCCGGCGGATGCCCTTGTGGTCGTAGCCAAGGCCAAGCTTCGCCGCCGGAATGCCGAATTTCGATCCGGGCGTGCAGATGCGGATGTCGCAGCAGGTCGCAAGCGCCATGCCGCCGCCGATGCAATAGCCGCGGATCATCGCGATCGTCGGCTTCGGAAAATCGTGCACGCCCGAGAAGGCCTGTTCCGTTGTGGCATTGTATTTCGCGACGGCTTCCGCGCTTGACCGCTCGGCGCCGAATTTCGATATATCGGCGCCCGACACGAAGGCCTTGCCGCCGGCCCCGGTCAGCACCACTGCGCGCACTTCGGGATCGTCGCGAAACCCGTCGAGGATATCGCGCGTCGCCGCCCACATTTCGAGCGAGACCGCATTGTGCCGCTCGGGATTGTTGAAGATCACGTAGCCGACCCCGCCATCCTTGCGCGAGAGCATCTTGTCGGTCATTTCGAATGTCCTCTTGGCTTTTGTCCGTAACTTATCCGCTGGGGCACGGTCTGCTCCCTCTCCCCGCTTGCGGGGAGAGGGGTGGGGTGAGGGGCATGTTGCGGCCGTGCGTCCATGCCGATGCGGCCCCTCACCTGACTGCTTTCGGCAACCGACCTCTCCCCGCAAGCAGGGAGAGGTAAAGAACCGCGCTGACGTCAGGTCGCGCCCGCCTTCCTCAGCGCCGCGATGTCATCCTTGCTGAATCCGAACTCGGTCAGCACCTCATCGGTATGCGCGCCGCGCTCCGGCGTCGGCATAACAACCTTGCTCGGCGTGCGCGAGAGCGAGAAGGGCTGGCGGATCACCTTCAGCGTGCCGCGGTCAGGCGTTGCCATATCCGTTGCGACACCGAGATGCTGCACCTGTGCGTCTGCGAACACCTCATCCATCGTATAGATCGGACCGGCGGCGACGCCAGCCGCATTCAGCCGCTTGATCCATGACGCGCTGATGTCGGACGCCAGCGTTTTCTCGATATCGGTGTTCAGCGCGTCGCGGTTTTTCAGCCGCAGCGCGTTGGTCGCATAATCGGGATGCTCGATCAGGTGCTCGCCGCCGATGGCCTTGCAGAAGCGGACCCAGGTCGGCGAGCCGGTGGTCGCGATGTTGATGTGACCGTCCTTGGTCCGGTAGACGCCGGTCGGCACGCTGGTCGGGTGGTTGTTGCCAGCCTGCCCGGGCACCTCTCTGTCGATCAGCCAGCGCGCCGCCTGGAAGTCGAGCAGGAAGATCTGCGCGGCAAGGAGGGACGTTTCGACATATTGGCCCTCGCCGGATTGTTCGCGTTCGAGCAGCGCGGTGAGAACGCCGAGCGCGGCGAACAGGCCCGCAGCCATATCGGCGACTGCCGCGCCCGCACGCATCGGTCCCTGTCCGGGCAGGCCGGTGACCGACATGAGGCCGCCCATGCCCTGCGCGATCTGATCGAATCCCGGCCATCGCTCGTAAGGACCGTCCTGTCCGTAGGCCGAGATGCTGGCATAGACGATCCGCGGATTGACTTGCTTCAGGTCCGGATAATCGATCCGCAGGCGCCGCTTCACGTCGGGGCGATAATTTTCGATCACGACGTCCGCCCCTTCCGCGAGCCGGAGCAGCGCCGCGCGGCCGGCCTCGCTTTTCAGATCGAGCGTGATGGAGCGCTTGTTGCGGTGCAAATTCTGAAAATCCGCGCCATGTCGCGCTCCACCGATCGGGTCGCCGCCTTCCAGCCGCGCCGGCGCCTCGATCTTGATCACGTTGGCACCCCAGTCGGCCAATTGCCGCGCGCAGGTCGGTCCCGCCCGCACCCGCGTCAGGTCCAGGACAGTGAAGCGCGCGAGCGCGCTCGAGGCGCGCGGAATATTGGGAACCTGCAAGCGATCCTCCGGAGCGGCGGCCGAGAATTCCCGAAGCGGCAGGCAAATTCAACTGACAGAAGGCGCCGCCTTAAGCCTTCCGGATGCGGAATGTCAGGAGATCCTCCGTGCGATCCGTGGCTTCGAGCACGTCGCCGGTCTGGTTGATGAGGTTCGGGATATCGATGGCGGACAGGGGATCGGTGCATTCGACCAGAATGACCTCGCCCGAGGCGATACCCTTGAGGACCTTTTTCGTCCGCAGGGCTGGCAGCGGGCACTTCAATCCGCGCAAATTGATGATTTTTTCGCTCATCCCATAGGCCCGGGCTATATCGGCCGGCTCGTCGTGCGCTTGAAACCGGCAACGTCTTCAGTGGCTTGACCCAGTATGGGGGCTCCGCCAGAAACGCAACATGAATGCGGACATGGCGCATCACCAGCGTATCGGACGGCTCACCCCGCTCGCAGACGTGCTTGCGGCGATCGCCGGGATCGTACCTGTGCCGCCCCGCGAGGTCGCCCTCGCGCAGGCTCGCGATTGCGTGCTTGCGAGCGACGTGATCGCAGATCGCGACCTGCCGCCATGTCCGGTCGCACTGCGCGACGGATGGGCCGTCGATTCGGAATCAACACGGGACGCAGGTCCCTATGCGCCGCTGACATTGCAGCCGCCGCCGCAGCGCGTCGATGCGTTTGCGACGCTGCCTCCACGGAGCGATGCGGTCGCTCCGCTCGATGCGGTGACCGCGCTTGGCGGCATGATGCAGATGATGGCCCCGGTCGCGCCGGGGGAAAGCGTGCTGCCCGTGGGCGGCGACATCGGTGCAATAACGATTTTGCGGGCGGCCGGCGCGCGGCTGCGCGCCACCGATCTCGCGATGCTGGCGATCGCAGGCCACAGGAAGGTCAGCATCCGCAAACCCTGTATCCGCGTCGTCAATACAAGGCCGGGCGATACGATCCTCAATTCGGCCGCCGCGCTTGTTCGACGGCTCGTCGAAACGACGGGTGGCGCAGCCGAGGTGAGCCGCGACTTGGACGGCGACTTGGACCGGGACTTGGACCGGGACTTGGACGATGCGCTGACGCATGACGGCGCGGATGCGATCATCGGGATCGGCGGCACCGGCGAGGGACGCCACGACAAGGCTGTGGTCGCGCTCGCGCGCGCGGGCCGCGTGATCTGTCATGGCATCGGGCTCGCGCCGGGCGAGACCGCCGCCTTCGGTATTGTGAATCATCGGCCGGTCCTGCTTCTGCCGGGGCGAATCGATGCGGCGCTCGCCTCGTGGCTGGTGCTCGGCCGCAGGCTGCTCGACCGGCTGAGCGGCGCACATGACGACGACATCGCGGTACCGCTTGTGCTCGCCCGCAAGATTGCCTCGAGCGTCGGTATCGCCGAGGTGATCCCGTTGCGCCGTGATGCCGACAAAGCGGAGCCGCTTGCATCGGGCTTTCTGCCACTGCAAGCGCTTGTCCGGGCGGATGGATGGCTGCTGGTGCCGGCGGAGAGCGAAGGTTATCCGGCCGGCGCGACGATCGCGATGAGGCCGCTGCCGTGAACTGTCCCGCCGATCCGGACCAGGCGCTGATCGATGCGGTGCGGAGCGCCGCGCAGCAGGAGCAGTTCCTCGAAGTCGTAACGGCGGATGAAGCAACGACGCGCTTCCGGCAGCATCTTGATCTGTCGCCGCGCGGCATTGACACCGTGCCCCTGTCCGCAGCGCTCGGGCGCGTCCTGGCGCAGGACATCATGGCGCCGATCGACGTGCCGCCGTTCGACCGCTCCGCCGTCGACGGATTTGCGGTTCGCGCCGCCGACACCTCGGGCGCAAGCGACAATGCTCCGCGCCGCCTGATCCTCAATCGCGAAGTGATCGCCTGCGGACATGCGCCGCAAATCGAAGTGGCGCCGGGCACCGCGACGGCGCTCGCGACCGGAGGCGTGATCCCGCGCGGTGCGGACGCCGTGGTCATGATCGAGCATACCGAACTGTTCGACGACGCGGTCTCCCCCTCGATCGAAATTCGCCGGGCAGCGGCACCCGGACAGTTCATCGGCTATACCGGATCGGACATCGCGCGCGGCGAGACGCTGCTGCGCAAGCGGACAACACTCTCGTCGCGCGAAATCGGCATGCTCGCGGCCTGCGGCATGGCGACGGTCGAAGTGGTGCGGCGACCGAAGGTCGCTATCCTGTCAACCGGAGACGAACTCGTGCCGCTCGGAGCGCCGCTGCGGCCGGCCGGCATCTATGACTCGAACGGAGCGATCCTCGCGGCGGCGGTCACCGAGGCAGGTGGCGAGGCCGTCGGGTACGGGGCGTTTCCCGATGACGAGGCCGCGCTCGGGACGGCGATGCGCAAAGCGCTGGCGGAAAGCGACATGCTGGTTCTGTCCGGCGGCACCTCGAAAGGCGCAGGCGACCTGTCGCACCGCATCGTCTCCACGCTGGGAAAACCCGGCATCCTGGTGCACGGCGTTGCGCTCAAGCCCGGCAAGCCGCTCTGCCTTGCGGTCGCCGATGGCAAGCCGGTCGTCGTGCTGCCGGGCTTCCCGACCTCCGCGATCTTCACGTTCCATGCCTTCGTCGCGCCGGTGATCCGTGCGCTTGCCGGCCTGCCGGAGGAAGACGCGCGCAAGGTCAGCGCCCGTATCCCGATGCGCGTGCCGTCGGAACTTGGTCGCAAGGAATTCGCGCTGGTGGCGCTGGTACAGGGCGGGGACGATGTGGTCGCCTTTCCTTCGCCCAAAGGCTCCGGATCGGTCACCGCGTTTTCGCAGGCGGATGGTTTCATCGAGATCGACGCGCTGGCGAGCGCGCTTGACGCGGATAGCACGGTGGATGTCACGCTGCTGGGCGCCGCCACCCGGGCACCTGATCTCGTGATCATGGGCAGCCATGACGTGGCGCTCGATGTGGTGGTCGGCGCGCTGGCGGAACGTGGATTCAGCGCGCGCGTGATTGCGGTCGGCAGCCTGGGCGGCGTCGCCGCCGCGCGCCGCGGAGAATGCGATATCGCGCCGGTGCATCTGATCGATCCGCAGAGCGGACGCTACAACACCCATCTGCTCGAATCGGGCTTGTCTCTGCTCAAGGGCTGGCAGCGGTCGCAAGGCCTCCTCTACCGCAAGGGCGATATCCGCTTCGAGGGGCGGGACGCGGATGCGGCCATTGCGGCGGCGCTCGCCGATCCGTCCTGCCTCATGGTGAACCGCAATGCCGGGTCCGGCACCCGTGTGCTGATGGACCAGAAACTGAACGGGGCCCGCCCGCCGGGTTACGCCAACCAGCCGAAATCGCATAATGCCGTCGCCGCCGCCATTGCGCAGGGTCGCGCGGACTGGGGTTTCGCGATTGAGCCGGTCGCGAAGCTGTACGGGCTCGCCTTCCTGCCCGTGGCTCCGGAAGACTATGACTTCATCGTGGTGGAAAGCTGGCGGGACCGGCCCGGCATGACGGCGTTCCGCGAAGTGCTGCGCGATGAGGCGATACGCAATCGCATCCGGGCGCTGGGCATGCGGCCCGCGGATGACTAACTTCACATCGCGCACGGGCCGTCCGCGCGCAAGAATGTGGGAACACAGCCTGATCGGTCGCCTATGCATGTTCGCCTCGCCCTTGCCGGCTTGCTCTCGATCCTACTCTGCCATCCCGCTGCGGCGCAGATGCGCGGGCATGGTGGGCCGGTGCGCGCCGTCGCGGTTGCGCCGGATGGGGCGACCGCGCTGTCCGGCAGCTTCGATACGTCGGCGATCCGCTGGTCGCTGTCGCGAAATTCCGCGGAACAGGTCCTGCGCTTTCATGAGAGCGCGGTGAATGCGGTCGCCTTCCTGAAGGACGGGCGGCTGATAACCGGCGGCGAGGACGGCAAGATTGCGATCTGGAAAGCAGGCAATCCTGTCCCCGAACGAACCTTCGAAGGACATACCGCGCCGATCGTCGCACTTGCCGTTTCGCCGGACGGCGACACGGTCGCGTCGGCATCATGGGATCGCACGATCAGACTTTGGCCGCTCGCATCGGGCGGCGCACCGCGTGTCCTCGAAGGCCATGCGCAGAACGTCAACGGCGTCGGCTTCACCGCCGACGGACGCTCGCTTGTCAGCGCGGGCTATGACGCGACCGTACGCATCTGGCCGCTCCACGGAAACGACGCGCCGGTCATCGTAACGCTTCCCTCTGCCCTGAATACAGTCGCGGTCGCGCCGGACGGCGAGATTGTTGCATCCGGCGCCAATGGCCGCGTCTATTTCGTTTCGTCCGCTGGTGAGAAAACCGGAGAGATCGAGATCGGCGAAACACCGATCATCTCGCTTGCGGTATCGCAGGACGGTACACGCGTGGCGGCGGCCGGCATTCGCGGGTCGGTCGCAATCGTCGATCGCAAGACCCGCACGATTGCGCGCACGCTGGTCGGCCCGGGCCTGCCGGTCTGGTCGGTCGCCTTCTTTCCAGACAACGAAACGCTGCTCACCGGCGGCACCGACCGGATGGTGCGGCGCTGGAATACGACGACCGGCGAGCATATCGGCGCGGTTCCGCTCAACAGCGCGAGCGATCCGCTCGCGGCTCATGCCGGCGATCGCGGCGCCGAAATCTACCGCGCCTGCATTGCATGTCACACGCTGTCGCCAGACGAAGGCAATCGCGCGGGGCCGACGCTTGCGGGCATTTTCGGACGCAAGATCGCGTCCTTGCCCGGTTACAACTTCTCCGAGGCGCTAAAGAAGCTCGATATCGTATGGTCGCCGGAAACGGTGTCGAAACTGTTCGAAATCGGGCCTGCCGCCTACACACCCGGCACCAAGATGCCGGAACAGACCATCGGCTCAGCGGAGGATCGCAAGGCGCTGGTGGAGTTTCTGAAGAAGGCGACCAAACCGCACTGAAGGCGCGGCACCGATCGACCCGTCATCTCGCATCCGGCCGCGGAGCAGGAGCGACCAGCCCGCTCCGCGCCCGCGCCATTCAGATCACGCCGAGCGCGCGCATGGCATCGGCGACCCGGATGAAGCCGGCGATATTCGCGCCCAGCACGTAATTGCCGGGCGCGCCGTATTCCTCCGCGGTCTGGGCGCAGCGATCGTGGATTCCGCGCATGATGGCCGCAAGCCGCTCCTCGGTTTCTTCGAAGCTCCAGGAATCGCGGGACGCGTTCTGCTGCATTTCCAGCGCGCTGGTCGCAACGCCGCCGGCATTGGTCGCCTTGCCGGGGCCGAACAGCACGTTCGCGTCCATGAAGACACGCACCGCCTCCGGCGTGCAGGGCATGTTGGCGCCCTCGCCGACGGCGCGAATGCCGTTCTTCACGAGAATGCGCGCATCCTGTCCGGTCAGTTCGTTCTGGGTCGCTGACGGCATCGCGATGTCCGCCGGCACGTCCCAGATGCGGCCGTTCGGAACGTAGGTTGCAGTGGACCCGCGCGCCTTGGCGTAATCGGCGATCCGGCCGCGGCGACGCTCCTTGACTTCCTTGAGCAGCGCAAGGTCGATGCCGGCTTCCTCGTGGACAAAGCCGTCGGAATCCGAACAGGCGACCACCTTGCCGCCGAGCTGCAGCACCTTGTCGATCGTATAGATCGCGACATTGCCCGCACCGGACACGATGATCTTGCGTCCGTCGAGGCTCTCGCCACGCGTCTGCAGCATGCGTTCCACAAAATAGACCGCACCATAGCCGGTGGCCTCGGTGCGCACCCGCGAGCCACCCCAGGCAAGGCCCTTGCCGGTGAGAACGCCCGATTCGTAACGATTGGTGATGCGCTTGTACTGGCCGAACATGTAGCCGATCTCGCGCTGGCCGACGCCGATATCGCCCGCAGGCACGTCCGTATATTCGCCGAGATGGCGCGCCAGCTCGGTCATGAAAGACTGGCAAAACCGCATGATTTCGCCCTCGGAGCGCCCCTTCGGATCGAAATCGGAGCCGCCCTTGCCGCCGCCGATCGGCATGCCGGTGAGCGCGTTTTTGAAGATCTGCTCGAATCCGAGAAACTTGATGGTGCCAAGATAGACGCTCGGGTGGAATCGCAGCCCGCCCTTGAATGGGCCGAGCGCCGAGTTGAACTGCACGCGGAAGCCGCGATTGATCTGCACCTGGGCATTGTCGTCCACCCAGGGTACCCGAAAGATGATCTGCCGCTCCGGCTCGCAGATCCGCTCGATCAGTGCACTGTCGATATAGTCGGGATGTTTCGCGACGACCGCCCCCAGGCTGTCGAGCACTTCACGCACCGCCTGATGGAATTCGTCCTCGCCCGGATTACGGCGGAGCACGGCGGCGTAAATCGGTTCAAGCTTCTCGTCTAGCACTGGCCTTCGCCCCGGTTCGAAATGGTCAGGGCGCATATACCGAAACTGCCCGGCTTTCAATTCAGTTGCCCCCTTCGGCGGCATGCGCCCTTCGTCGACCGCCCGATCGCCGCGGACCGCGTATTTCACGCAGCGGTCTTGCTGAAAAACCGGCGCTGAAGCTCTTGCACCTGCGGGGCGAGCTCCGGGACCGGTCCCTCGACCGGGACGCCCGGCACGACCTGCTGGATCGGAATCGGGTTCACCGTCCGGCCAGGCAGACCGAGTTCTGCCATCAGGTCGGTGAATTGCGCCGCGGACGTGATGTAGACAATACGGCCAAGCCCGACCTGACCATGCGCCGCCGAACACATCGGGCAATGCTCGCCGGACGTATAGACCATGGCCGCCGCCCGCTGCTCCGGCGTCATGTTCACCGCTGCCCAGCGCGCCAGCTCGATTTCGGGATGGCGGGTGGGATCACCGGTCGACATGGCGCGGTTGTGATCCTCCGCCAGCACCGTACCGTCCGCTGCAACCAGCACCGATGCGAACGGCCGCTCGCCGGCTTCAAGCGCCTTGCGCGCCAGTTCGACGCAACGGCGCAGATGCTTCATGTCAGCGTCGGTGATCATCGCACTCTCCCGGTTGCCGCAACGCTCATTTGACCACCGTCTTTGCGGCGCCGCCACCCTGCCCCGGGAGGGAGCGTAAGGCTATTCCGCCTGTTCGCTGAAAGTCGCGCGATAGGGATGCGCCGGATAGACCCCGAGGATCTTCGTTTCCTTGGAGAAATATTCCAGCTCCTTCAGCGCCAGTGTGACGTTGTGGTCGTCCGGATGGCCCTCGATGTCGGCATAGAACATGGTCGCGAAGAAATTGCCCTCGATCATGTAGCTTTCGAGCTTGGTCATGTTGACGCCATTGGTGGCGAAGCCGCCCATCGCCTTGTAAAGGGCGGCCGGGATGTTGCGCACCCGGAAGATGAAAGTCGTCACCACCGGACCATTGCCGCTTTCGGCCCATTTCGGCTCGCGCGCCAGCACGATGAAGCGCGTGGTGTTGTGCGCCTCGTCCTCGACATCCTCGGCGAGGATATCGAGTCCGTAAATCTCCGCCGCGAGCTTCGACGAAATGGCCGCGCAGCTTTTGTCACCACGCTCGGCCACTTCGCGCGCGGAGCCCGCGGTGTCGGCAGCGACGATCGCCTTGATCTTCAGCTTTCGGATGATGTTGCGACACTGGCCGAGCGCATGGACGTGGCTCTCGACGGTCTTGATGCCCTCGAGCGTCGACCCCTTCGGCGCCACCAGCTGATGCTTCACGGGCAGAAACCACTCGGCGACGATGTGCAGGCCCGAGCGCGGCATGAGATGGTGGATGTCGGCGACGCGGCCGGCGACCGAATTCTCGATCGGGATCATGGCGAGCGCGGCCTCCCCGCTCGCCACCGCCGCGAACGCGTCTTCGAAGGTCGCGCAGGGCATCGGCTCGAAGTCGGGATAGGCTTCGCGGCAGGCAAGATGGGAGTTGGCGCCGGGCTCGCCCTGGAACGATATTTTCTTCTTGGCCATGGAATTCGTTACGCTTTGCAAAAGAGGAGAGTCAATCGGCGAGGAGGCGCCGCGCGGTTTCGAGGTCCTCGGGGGTGTCGACGCCGAGCGGCACCGAAGCGACGATCGACGCATCGATCCGCATCCCGGCTTCCAGTGCGCGCAGCTGCTCGAGCTTCTCACGTTGTTCGAGGATCGACTGCGGCAGCGCCACGAACCGCTCCAGCGCCGAACGGCGATAGGCGTAAAGGCCGATATGATGGTAAAGCGGTCCATCGCCGTAAGGCGCGGTGGCGCGGGTGAAATAGAGCGCGCGCAGGCGGCCCGGCGCGACCGGCGAGCCCACCAGTTTCACCACATTCGGGTTGGTTCGCTCGTCCGCCCTAACGATCTCGGCCGCAAGGGTTGCGATATCGACCGCCGGATCATCGAGCAGATCGACCGCGGACCGCAGGTCGGCGGCGGCGAGCGTCGGCAGATCGCCCTGGACGTTGACCACAATGCGCGCCCGGCCATCCGGATCGGCGCGTTGCAGCGCCTCGAAAATCCGGTCGGAGCCGGAGGCATGATCGGTGCTCGTCATCAGCGCGCGAGCGCCCGCCTTCTCCGCCGCCACGAGGATCGGCTCGGAATCGGTCGCCACGATCACCTCGCCGAGACGGGCCGCGGCGGCGCGCCGGATCACGTGCTCGATCATCGGCTTGCCGCCAATGTCGGCAAGCGGCTTGCCTGGCAGGCGCGTCGCCGCCATGCGGGCCGGGATCAGGATCAGGACGTCGCGATTTCGCATTGAATTGGGTGGTGTTTCGCGGCCGCCAGTGCCGCGGTGAATGGCCGCTTATACGGGTTGCAAGCCATGGCGCAAACCGGCTAATGGTGCACCGCCGTCGGGGTTCTCCGGCGCGCATCTTCCGATCACGGCCTGCTGCGGAGCGCCGATGGACTCCTTCGAGCTTAACAAGATTATGGGCGCCGTTCTGGCGACCTGCCTTGGTCTTCTGACCCTTAATATCGCCGCCGGAGCGATTTTCGCGCCCGGAAAGCTGGAAAAGCCCGGCTATGCGATCGCCGTTCCGGACCAGCCCGGCGCTGTCGAGACCGCCAAGCCCGAGCCGGCCGAGCCGATCGAGGTCCGGCTGGCCAGCTCCGATCCTGTGAAGGGTCAAGCGGCAGCCAAGCAATGCGCCGCCTGCCACACCTTCGAAAAAGGCGGCCCGAACCGCGTCGGCCCGAATCTCTACGGCATCGTCAACCGGCCCAAGGCATCGCATGAAGGCTTCAATTATTCCGCAGCCATGAAGGCCAAGGGCGGCAACTGGACGTTCGAGGATCTCGACGGCTTCATTGCCAGCCCCAAGACCTGGCTCCCGGGCACGACGATGGGCTATGCGGGTCTCTCCCGCGGCGGCCAGCGGGCCGACCTGATCAATTATCTGCACACGCTGTCGGACAATCCGGTTCCGCTGCCGAAGGCCGCGGAAGCCGCGCCGCCCGCCCCCGCAGCGGAAAAGCAATAATCCGGACACCTTGCGAGGCATTCGAACGGCCGGGTCCCGACCCGGCCGTTTGCGTTTTTGCGGCCTCACGCTACCGTTAAGGCTGCGCCGCCAGGATCGATGATTACCGCCTTTTAAGGCGACGCGGGTGGGGTTGCCGGTAGAACTGTCATAGATACAAAGGCAGATGAGGATGACCCCGACAGTGACCGGAGCAAAATCGTGAGCCTGTCCCGCCGTACCCTGATCAAAGCCGGCGCGCTCGCGCTGACCGCCCCCGTCATCCCGGCCGTCGAAGGGCTCGGGCCGCTCAAGGCTCGCGCCCACGCCTCGGCCTCGGCCCAGACCTGGCGACACGGACTATCGCTGTTCGGCGAGCTGAAATACCCCGCCGGCTTCAAGCATTTCGATTACGTCAATCCGAACGCGCCGCGCGGCGGCCTGGTGCGGCAGGTGGCGATCGGCACCTTCGACAATTTCAACATCGCCGTCGGGCGCGTGAAGGGCGCGATGGCCGCGGGAATCGGCAGCATCTACGATACCCTGATGGCATCCTCGCTGGATGAGGTGTCGACGGAATACGGCCTGCTCGCCGAAGCCGTCAGCCATCCGGACGATTTTTCGAGCTGCACCTATCGCCTGCGGCCGCAGGCGCGATGGCATGACGGCAAGCCGATCACGGTCGAAGACGTGATCTTCTCCTTCGAGGCGTTCAAGAAGCACGATCCGCAGCTCTCTGCCTATTATCGCCACGTCGTAAAGGCCGAGAAGACCGGCGAGCGCGACATCACCTTTACTTTTGACCAGGCGGGCAACCGGGAATTGCCGCAGATCGTCGGACAACTCAACATCCTGCCCAAACACTGGTGGGAGGGAACCGACGCGCAGGGGCGCCAGCGCGATATCGGGCTCACCACGATGGAGCCACCGCTCGGTTCTGGCGCCTACAAGGTGAAGTCCTTTGTCGCGGGGCGCAGCATCTCCTATGAGCGCGTGCCGGACTATTGGGGCAAGGACATCAACGTCAATGTCGGCGTCAATAATTTTGACGAATTGCGCTACGAATATTTCCGCGACTCCACGGTGGCGCTTGAGGCCTTCAAGGCCGACGCGCTCGACTGGCGATATGAAAACAGCGCGAAGGACTGGGCGACCGCCTATGACTTCCCGGCCGTGCGCGACAAGCGCGTGATCCTCGAAGAATTCGAAATCCGCAACTTTGGTATCATGCAATGCTTCGCGTTCAACACGCGGCGCGACAAGTTCAAGGACCCGCGCGTGCGGCGCGCCTTCAACTTCGCATTCGATTTCGAAGAAATGAACAAGCAGATTTTCTTCGGACAATACCGGCGCATCAACAGTTTCTTCGAAGGCACCGAGCTTGCGTCCAGCGGCCTGCCCGAGGGGCTGGAACTCGAAATCCTGCAGACCGTGAAGGACAAGGTGCCGCCGGAAGTGTTCACCACGCCTTTTACCAATCCGAAAGGCGGCGATGCTGCTTCGGTCCGCAACAATTTGCGTGAGGCGCTGCGGCTGTTCCGCGAAGCCGGCTGGGAGGTTAAAGACCAAAAGCTGACGAACGTGAAGACCGGCGAGAAGATGCAGGTTGAAGTCCTGCTGTCGCAGCCGACTTTCGAGCGGATCGTCAGTTTCTGGAAGCCGCTGCTCGAGCGCGTCGGCGTCGAGGTATCGATCCGCGTGGTCGACGCCACGCAATACGAGAACCGCCAGCGCAACTGGGATTTCGACGTGATTCTCGCGTCCTGGGGCCAGTCGCTGTCGCCCGGAAACGAACAGCGCAGCTTCTGGGGCTCCAAGGCCGCCGATCAGGCGGGCTCGCGCAACTTCGTCGGGATCAAGGACGAGGCGATCGACGCACTGATCGAACGTGTCGTCTTCGCAAAGAACCGCACCGACCTCGTCGCCGCAACAAAGGCGCTCGACCGGGTGCTATTGGCCAATCATTTCGTCGTGCCGCAATGGACTTACGGAAAAGTACGCACAGCGCGCTGGGATCGGTTCGGAAAGCCGGATCCGCTTCCGAAATACGGGCTGGCGGCGTTCCCGACGGTGTGGTGGTGGGATGCGGAGAGGGCCGCGAAGATAGGATCGCGTTCGTGAGGCCTCTCTCCCGCCGCAGGATTCTCACCATCGCGGCGGCGAGCGCCGGTGCACTGGCGCTAAATCGAACGGGTCTTGCGGATGCCCGCGAGCGGCACGGGATTTCGGCATTCGGTGATCTCAAATATCCGGCCGACTTCCCGCATTTCGACTATGTCAATCCGAACGCCCCGAAGGGCGGGACCTTCTCGCTGATCGGCACCAACCGGCAATACAATCAGAACTTCCTGACCTTCAATTCTCTCAACAGCTACATCCTGAGAGGCGACGCGGCGCTCGGCATGGAGCGGACCTTCGCAAGCATGATGACTGGCGCGGCGGATGAGCCGGATTCGATGTACGGGCTTGCCGCGCAATCGGTGCAGATTTCCGACGACGGTCTCGTCTATCGGTTCACGCTGCGACCCGAAATCACGTTCCACGACGGCACGGCGGTGACCGCGCATGATGTCGCCTTCTCCCTCAACATACTGAAGGAAAAGGGTCACCCCATCATTCAGTCGGTGATGCGCGATTTCGACGGCGCCGAACCGGCCGGCGATCGCATCGTGGTGGCGCGATTCAAGGAGAAGCGTGCGCGCGACGTGCCACTCTTCGTCGCCGGCATGCCGATTTTCTCGCGCGCCTATTACAGCAAGCAGCCATTCGAGGAATCAACGCTCGACGTGCCACTCGGCAGCGGCCCCTACAAGGTCGGCCGTTTCGAGGCGGGGCGCTACATCGAATATGAGCGCGTCAAGGACTGGTGGGGCGCCAGCCTGCCAACCCAGCGGGGCCTGCATAATTTCGATGTGATCCGCTACGAGTTCTATCGCGACCGCAACGTCGCCTTTGAAGGCTTCACCAGCAAGAACTACACGTTTCGCGAAGAATTCACCTCACGCATCTGGGCGACGCGTTACAATTTTCCGGCGATTCGCGACGGCCGGGTGAAGCAGGATGTGCTGAAGGACGAAACGCCGTCGGGTGCGCAGGGCTGGTTTCTCAACACACGGCGGTCGAAGTTCCAGAACGTGAAATTGCGCGAGGCGCTGATCTACGCCTTCGATTTCGAATGGACCAACCGCACGATCATGTATGGCTCCTACGATCGGACCCATTCGGTTTTCCAGAATTCGGACATGATGGCGAAAGGAAAACCGGGCGACGACGAATTGAAGCTGCTGGAATCGTTTCGCGGCAAGGTGCCGGACGAGGTGTTCGGCGAACCGTTCACGCCGCCGGTGACGGACGGATCGGGACAGGACCGCAACCTGCTTCGCCAGGCGACGCGACTCCTGAACGAGGCCGGATATCCGGTGAAGGACGGCAAACGTGTCACGCCGAAGGGCGAGCGAATGACCATCGAGTTCCTGCTCGAAGAGCCGAGCTTCCAGGCGCACCACATGCCCTATATCAAGAATCTCGGCGTGCTTGGCATCGATGCAAACATACGGATGGTCGACCCCGTGCAGCTGAAGGCACGCACCGACGACTTCGATTTCGACGTCGTCATCCAGCGCTTCGGTTTCTCGACGGTTCCCGGCGAGTCGCTGCGATCCTATTTCTCGTCGCGCGCAGCCGGGATCAAGGGATCGCAGAATCTCGCCGGCATCTCCGATCCGGTCATCGACGCGCTGATCGACATCATCATAGCAGCGCCGACGCGGCCCGAACTGGTCACCGCCTGCCGCGTGCTCGACCGCGTCATTCGGTCCGGACGCTACTGGGTCCCGCACTGGTACAAGGCGTCGCACTGGATCGCTTACTGGGACATGTTCGACCGTCCAGCGCAGGGCAAGCCGAAATATGCCCGCGGCATTCCCGAAACATGGTGGTACGATCCTGCCAAGGCGGCGCAACTGGAGCGGCGGGGTTAGCGTTGCCGCTATGCGTGTTTTCCTGGAGTGGCCACGTCGCCATAATGGGCCGTTGAAATGAGTGCCTATATTCTACGCCGAGTTCTGCTGATGATCCCGACCCTGTTCGGGATCATGCTTGTTTCCTTCGTGGTCATTCAGTTTGCGCCCGGCGGCCCGGTCGAACGGGTGATCGCGCAGCTGTCGGGTTCGGACACTGGGGCAACGTCCCGGATTTCCGGTACGCAGAGCGGCGATTTTGCCAATCGCGGCATGGAAGGCGCCGCCGGAATCGATGGCGGCTCTTCCAAATATCGCGGCGCCCAAGGTCTCGATCCGGAATTCATCAAGCAGCTCGAAAAGCAGTTCGGCTTCGACAAGCCCGCCCATGAGCGATTCTTCCTGATGCTCTGGAACTACCTGCGGTTCGATTTCGGCAAGAGCTATTTTCGCGATGTCACCGTCATCGATCTGATCAAGGAGAAGCTGCCGGTCTCGATTTCGCTCGGCTTGTGGATGATGATCCTGTCCTACGCCATCTCGATTCCGCTTGGCATCCGCAAGGCGGTGAACGACGGCACGCGTTTCGACGCCTGGACATCGGGCATCATCATCGTGGCCTATGCCATTCCGGGATTTCTGTTCGCGATACTGCTGATCATCCTGTTTGCCGGGGGCTCGTTTTTCGACTGGTTCCCGCTGCGCGGGCTGACCTCCGACAACTGGGCGCAACTGCCCTGGTACAGCAAGATCCTGGACTATTTCTGGCATCTCACGCTGCCGCTGATCGCCATGTCGCTCAGCGCCTTCACCACCATGACCCTGCTCACCAAGAATTCGTTCCTGGACGAGATCCGCAAGCAATATGTGCTCACCGCGCGCGCCAAGGGTTGCAAGAATTCGCGCGTCCTCTACGGGCACGTGTTTCGCAACGCGATGCTGATCATTATCGCCGGCTTCCCCGCGACATTCATCGGCGCGTTCTTCGCCGAGGCGCTGCTGATCGAAACCATCTTCTCGCTCGACGGACTGGGTTTGCTGGGATTCGAGAGCATCATGAACCGCGACTATGCGGTGACCTTTGCCACGCTCTATATCTTCGCGCTGGTCGGACTCGTGGTCGGGCTCGCTTCGGACGTTGTTTACATGCTTGTCGATCCTCGCATCGACTTCGAGGCGCGCGAGGTCTGATCATGGATGCACGCGTACCAACCACGATGCCGGAGACAGAAAAGGAGGCGATCGGCCCGATGGGCCTGACGATGCCGCCGGAGCGAAGACCGTTGCGGCTGTCTCCAATGAACCGCAGGCGCTGGGAGAACTTCAAGCGCAACCGCCGCGGCTTCTATTCGCTCTGGATCTTCCTGTTCCTGTTCATCGGCTCGCTGTTCGCGGAGGTGATCGCCAACGACAAGCCGTTCATGATCCAATATAATGGCAGTTTCTATTTTCCGTCGATCTTCACCTATGCGGAGACGACCTTCGGTGGCGAATTTGAAACCGCCGCCGACTACCGCGATCCCTATCTGCAAGGGAAAATCGCGGAGGCGAACGGCCGGATGTGGTGGCCGCCGATCCGCTATTCCTATTCGACGCACAATCTCGATCTGCCGACGCCTGCGCCGTCCAAGCCGACCTGGCTGCTCACCGAGGAGCAATGCCGTCCGGTGGTCGAGCGCAAGAATCTCACCGGCTGCCGCGACCTCGAACATAACTGGCTCGGCACCGACGATCAGGGCCGCGACGTGCTGGCGCGCATCATCTACGGCTTTCGCATCTCCGTGCTGTTCGGCCTCATTCTGACCAGCATATCGTCGGTGATCGGCGTTACCGCCGGCGCGGTGCAGGGCTTTTTCGGCGGCAAGGTCGATCTTCTGTTCCAGCGCGCGCTCGAAATATGGACGTCGGTGCCGACGCTGTTCCTGCTGATGATCATCTCGTCGGTGTTGATCCCCAGTTTCTGGGTTCTGCTCGGCATTCTTCTGCTGTTCTCCTGGGTTTCCCTTGTCAATCTCGTGCGCGCCGAATTCCTCCGCGGCCGCAATTTCGAATACGTGATGGCGGCTCGCGCGCTCGGCGTCTCCAATGTCAAGATCATGTTCCGGCATCTGCTGCCGAATGCGATGGTCGCGACATTGACAATGCTGCCGTTCCTGCTGTCGGCCTCGGTCGGCACGCTGACCGCGCTCGACTTCCTGGGACTCGGGCTGCCGCCCGGCTCGCCCTCGCTCGGCGAGTTGCTGTCGCAGGGCAAGGCCAACATCCAGGCGCCGTGGCTCGGTCTGTCCGGATTTTTCACCATCGCCATCATGCTGTCGCTCTTGGTGTTCATCGGCGAAGCCGTGCGCGACGCCTTCGATCCGCGGAAGATATTCGCATGAGCGTGCCGCCTCTCCTTTCCGTCCGTGACCTGTCCGTCGCCTTCACCCAGGGCGGGCGTACGACACTCTGCGTCGATCGGGTCTCGTTCGACGTGCGGCCGCGCGAGACGGTCGCGCTGGTGGGCGAATCCGGCTCCGGCAAATCGGTTACCGCATTGTCGGTGATGAAGCTCTTGCCCTATCCAGCCGCGACCCATCCGAGCGGATCGATCCACTTCAAGGGCAAGGAACTGCTCGGCGCGTCGGAACGCGACATGCGCAGGATCCGCGGCAACGACATCACCATCATCTTTCAGGAGCCGATGACCTCGCTCAATCCGCTCCACACCATCGAGCGGCAGATCCGCGAAATCCTCGAATTGCATGGCGGCCTGCGCGGCGAGGCCGCGAAGAAGCGGGTCATCGAGCTGCTGACCCAGGTCGGCA
>Ga0182742_1002820_pt1 | contig 18450 bp, 14 predicted proteins | sample eDN5th37CBELigMG_FD_128880 | JGI IMG/M metagenome (GOLD analysis project Ga0182742, IMG submission 128880) | Enriched Miracle-Growth compost microbial communities from Emeryville, California, USA - eDNA 5th pass 37_C BE-Lig MG (version 2)... ...
ACCCCTGGGGTGCGCAAACGCACCGAACCCGACCCGTTCGAACCGTTCGTCGACTACATCACCTGCCGGCTGCGGGAAGATCCGCATCTGTGGGCGCGGACCCTGTGCGACGAACTCGAAGACCTCGGCTACCGGATGTCCTATCAGACGCTGACCCGGCAGATCCGCGACCGCGAACTCCGGCCGGTGTGTGAGCACTGCGCGAACGCGACCGACCGAGTGAACGCGGTCATCGAGCATCCACCCGGTGAGGAAACCCAGTGGGACTGGGTCGATCTGCCGAACCCACCTGCCTCTTGGGGGTGGGGGTCGATGGCGCATCTGCTGGTCGGCTCGCTGGCGCATTCCGGGCGCTGGCGCGGGGTCTTGGCGCCGGCGATGACCCAGCCGCATCTGGTCGACGGTCTCGATCGCATCTGCCGCGGACTCGGTGGTCTGACCCGTAGTTGGCGCTTCGACCGGATGGCCACGGTCTGTCATCCCGACAGCGGGCGGATGACCGCCAGCTTTGCCGGCGTCGCGAAACACTACGGCGTGACGGTGACGATCTGTCCAGCTCGGGCCGGCAACCGCAAAGGCGTCGTCGAGAAGGCCAACCATACTGCTGCCCAACGTTGGTGGCGCACCCTGCCCGACGACGTCACCGTCGAGCAGGCGCAGGCGAGGCTGGACGAGTTCTGCCGGGTGCGCAGCGACACCCGCCCCCGCCGCACCGCCGACGGACGCACCACCGTGGGCGCCCTGGCCGCCACCGAAGCGTTGTCGCCGCCGCCGACAGTGCCGTATCCGGCGATCCTCACCCAGTCCCGGGTCGTGTCGCGGCAGGCGTTGGTGTCCTATCGCGGCAACCGGTATTCGGTGCCGCCGGAGTTGGCGTCGGCGCAGGTGACCGTCACCCGGGTGCTCGGAGCGGAGGTCATCGACATCGTCACCGGCTCGCAGATCACCATCGCGCGACACCGGCTGGCGCCGGACGGAGCCGGGGTGATGGTCCGCGACCACGGTCACGTCCATGCGCTCGAACAGGTCGCGATGGCCGCCGCCGGAACCGGTGGTCGCCCGCATCGCCGCAAAGAACGGATCCCACCCGGACCCGAGGCCGTCGAGGCGGCACACGCACTGCGCCGCCGCACCACCGAGGCTGCAGCGTCGTCCGATGAATCCGACTCGGTGTCGGCAGGGACCACATCGACCGTGATCGACCTGTCCACCTACGAGCGGGCCGCTCGAGGAAGGAACACCCTCGCATGAACAGCACACCGGCCAAGACGGACCCGATCCCGCCGCCGAACACCAACGAGGCGGCCAGTCTCTACCAGCGGTTGCGCGGGCATCTGGCCGTGCTCAAACTGCACGACGCCGCCGAAGCGTTGCCGTCGGTGCTCGACCGGGCCCAGAAGGACAACCTGTCGATGACCGCCGCTCTCGAGCAGTTGCTGGCGATCGAGGTCGACGCCACCGAGGCGCGTCGGTTGGCCGGCCGGCTGCGGTTCGCCTGCCTGCCGACGCCGGCCTCGTTGGAGGACTTCGACTTCGATGCCGCCCCGAACCTGGACCGACGGCTCATCGCCGAACTCGGGACCTGCCGGTTCCTGGAAACGGCGACGAATGTGCTGCTCATCGGCCCGCCCGGGGTCGGGAAGACGCACCTGTCGGTGGGTTTGGCCCGCGCTGCGGTCCATGCCGGGTATCGCACCTATTTCACCACCGCCGCCGATCTCGCCGCTCGTTGTCATCGCGCCGCGATCGAGGGTCGGTGGGCGACAACGATGCGGTTCTTCGCCGGACCGACCCTGCTGGTGATCGACGAACTCGGTTATCTTCCGTTGCCCGGGGAGGCGGCATCGGCGTTGTTTCAGGTTGTTGCGCAACGCTATCTGAAGACCTCGATCGTCATGACCACCAACCGCGGCGTCGGGGAATGGGGTGAGGTCCTCGGTGACACGACCGTGGCCGCCGCCATGCTCGACCGGCTCCTCCACCGATCCGTGGTGCTCAACCTCGACGGTGATTCCTACCGGCTGCGCGATCATCACGCACGCTCGGAGAACCTCCGCAAAGCCACCACCGGAACCCGACAACCGCTACAGTGAACACCGCTCACGGGTGGGGATTTTCGTTGAGCACAGCTGGGGAGTTTCCCTGAGCCTCGTCACCAGATCGGCCACGAAGCGCTGGGTCCGATCAAACTCATCAGTGTCATACCCAAGGTGACGAGGGGAAAGATCGACAGCCACGAGAAGATCACCCTGGTGTGTTGCGACAGGACTGGGATGTGCGGGGCCCTGTCGGTGTCTTCGTCGGTCATGCTCTCTCTCAATTCCAACTGCCTGGTTGCAATTGGCGCAGTAGGGGACCCCCGGCCCATCTGCAACTGGACAGTTGGAATCGCAGGTAAGGTGCAGCGGTGGCCTGGGACACCGAACGCACCAGACAATTGCTCCTCGACGCGGGAACGGCGGAGTTCAGCGCCTTCGGCCTAGCCGGGGCTCGTGTAGACCGCATCGCCGAACAAGCGGGAGTGAACAAGGAACGCATCTATCAATACTTCGGGAAGAAGGAAGCGTTTTTCAGTGCCGTTCTCGAGAATGAACTGGGAGCAACGCTCGCCGCAGTGCCACTGTCCGGCGACGGCCCGGAAGCGATTGCCGACTATGCGGGACGCCGATTCGATCATCAACGGGCACATCCCGCCTTCGCGCGCCTGATGTTCTGGGAGGGTCTCGAGCTCTCAGCGCCCGTTGCAGAAGAGATCCGGCGGGCTCACGCCCGGACGATGATCGACGCTGCGCGCACAGCCGTCCCAAGTTTGTCCGAACATGCCGCCGAGGAGCTTTTGATCACCGTGATCACCCTCGTCGACGGGTGGATTGCGATGCGTACCACTGGTCGATTGTTTTCGAGTGCCGACACTCCCGCCGCCGAACGTGACGCTCAGCGGCGGGAGTTCATCGTCGAGACCGTGGCTGCGGCCACCCGCAACATCCTCGCAGCGTTCTGATCTCGTCCTGGATGCGGGTGGATCTCCGACGACGACCTACACGCTGCTGTGTTCGCGAGCGAGTCTCTCGCGAATGTCCTCACGCATCGCCTTCTTGTCGATCTTGCCGACCTTGGTAGTAGGCATGACATCGACGACGACGAGTTTCTCGGGAATTTTGTAGCGGGCGACCCCGGCCCGGTTCATCACATCGACGATGTCCTCGAGCGCTATCCGGTGCCCTGGTGTCAGCGTGACATAGAGGCAAAGCCTCTCACCCAGTGTGGGGTCGGGCATAGCGACCGCGGCAGCCATCTCCACGCCGTCGACTTGGTAGGCGAAGTTCTCGACCTCTTCAGCGGAGATTTTCTCGCCGCCGCGGTTGATCATGTCCTTGTCACGTCCGGCAACGACGAGATTTCCGTCCGGGCGCCGGACTACGATGTCGCCGCTGGCGTACCACCCATCCGAGGTGAAGGCTCGTAGGTTGTGTTCCGGCGCCCGGAAATAGCCGCGTGGCGTGTACGGGCCTCGGGTCAGCAACGCACCGGCAGTGCCGTCCGGTACGGGTTCACCCAACGCATCGACAATACGGATTTCGTCGGCTTCACTGACCGGCCTACCTTGGGTGTTGTGGATGATCTCGGGTTCGTCATCGAGCCGTGTCATATTGATCAGGCCCTCCGCCATACCGAACACCTGCTGCAGCCGGGCACCGAGCACAGGTTCGACCCGGGCCGCGAGCTCATCCGGCATACGGGAACCCCCGATCTGTAACACCCGCAAGCTCTTTCCACGAAGGGTACGGTGCTCGCGCTGGTATTCGATCCATGTCTGTGCGACGGCAGGAACAACCGCAGACACAGTGACACCCTCGGTGTCGATGACGCGCAAGGCGCGCTCCGGCGCTGGGGAGGGCAGCATGACAATTCGCCCGCCGGCGAACAAGGCACCGAGAATGCCCGGACAGGCCAATGGGAAGTTGTGGGATGCCGGGAGGGATACGAGATATACGGTCTTGTCGTCGAATTCGCTGACCTCGTTGCACTTCAGGACGTTGTAGACGTAGTCGTCGTGTGTGCGCACGATGAGTTTGGGCAGTCCGGTGGTACCGCCTGATAGAAGAAGGCATGCGACGTCGGCGCCGGCCGGATCGTAGTCGCTATCAGCGAAACGCACCGGGGTCTCCGTTCCTGCCATCAAGAGGTGTTCAGGAGTCTCGACAGAACAGTCGGAGAGTTCTCCGTGGACGAGCACCGTGCGGACACTGGGGACCTCTGCCGCGACCTGCTGCGCGATCAACCGCAGATCGGCGTCCTTGTCGGTGTCGGCAACAATGATCGCGGTCGCGTCGGCAAGTGCAGCCAGGTGCGTCAGTTCGTGCCGACGGTGTGCCGGCAGTGCCATCACGGGAATGATGCCGACCCGGAAGCACCCGAGCGTCAGAGCAACGAACATCCAGGAGTTCGGTAGTTGCAGCACGATCCGGTCGCCGGGGGTGATGCCGAGATCGAGCAGATATTGGGCGAGTGCACCTGAGTGCTGCCAGAGTTGTCGGTAGGTCAGGCGAACGGGCCCGTCGACGAGGGCTTCGTCATTGGGACGTCGAGCGACCTGCTCGGCGATGTGGCTACCGATCGAGGTGTCTTGCCAGTAGCCGGCTTTGCGGTAGCTCGCGGCCAGGTCCTCGGGCCAGGGCACGACGCCGTCGATGTGCCGGGCCGGGCGGGCGTTCATCGCAGCGCTCCTTCGGTGTCGGCGTTCGATCCGGAGGCGGGCACGATCACCGCATCGAGTGCGATGAGCCCGTCCGTGGTCAAACGCAGTGGGTTGATCTCGATGTCACTGATCTCAGGGTGGTCTGTGAGGTAACCGGCGAGTGCTACGGCAACCCGAGCGAAGTCGTCTCGGTCGAGTACAGGACCGTTGCGCCATCCGTCCAACAGCGGCGCGAATTGCAGATCGTCGAGCATGGCAACTGCAACGGAGTGGGTGAGTCGACCACTGCGAATCGCTACGTCTCCGATGGCTTCGGCGGCGGTGCCACCCAGTCCGGCGACGACGATGGGGCCGAATACCGGGTCGCGTCGTGCGCCGAGAAAGAGATCGACCCCATCAGGTGCCATACTTTCGAGCAGGTATGCAGGCGCGGGGATGGTGTCGAGTGCGTCGAGCGCGGAATCAAGCTCGGCACCGGTACGAATACCCAGGTGGACGCCGCCGATCTCGGTTTTGTGTACGACGGTGGCGTCGAGAATCTTCACAGCGATGGGAAGGTCGAGTTCGGCCAGGGTTTCATGGGCTCGAGCCCGGTCATGGCACACTCGACGGTCCGGGGTCTCGAGCCCGAGGTCGTCGAGTAAGTTCTTCGCGCTCGCTTCGTCGGCAGGCAGAGTGAGCAGTGCAGCGGATGGAACCGGTCGAGCGTGTGTGGTCTCGATGTTCAACGCCCGAACGCGGGCATCTTGAACGAGTGCGCGCACCCCGGTGGCCAACGCGGTAGGGCTGGGCAGGACCGGGACATCGATTGCCGCTGCGCCGGCTGTTGTTCCTGCAACGGCAGCAGCCGGTCCGCCGACCCCGAGGAGCACCGGGACCTTGTCCTGCAATCCCGACCGGCGCACGGCGTCGGCAAGGTCGATGACATCCGGCTCGGCGAGGGCGTATACGGCGAGAGCATCGATAGCAGGGTCGGAAGCAGTGGCGGCGAGTACGGCACCGAAAGTGTCACCCGGGCGACCGGTATCGACCGGGTTGGCTTGGAAAGTCAACGGGGGCAGCAGACCCGACAGCGTTTGCTGCACGGGTTCACTGAGTGTGGGAACGCGGACACTCCCCGCGAGAAGCTCATCCAGGACCATCAGTCCTGGCCCGGCCTGGGCGGTGACCAAGCCGATGCCGGGCTCAATCGAGGCGCGGAGCCGGGTCCTGCTGAGCACGGCCAGTGCGTCCACGAGCTGCTGTTCGGAGTCGACGACGACGGCGCCGGCCTCGGCCAGCAGGGCACGGGTGGTCTTCCAGGATGTGGCGAGGGCGCCGGTGTGCGATTCCGCGAAGGAGGACACATCGCTGCGGCCGACGACGATACTCACGATCGGCTTCGTGGCGCTGACGCGACGCACGACGTCCAGTAGTGCCGGACCGTGCTCTACGGACTCCACGTGCAGGGCTATGGCGGTGATCGACGGGTCATCGGCGAGGTACTCGAGTACATCGACGTTGCTCACGTCGACACTGTTGCCCAAACCGACGCCGAGCCCGACGCCGACTCCCTGCTCGGACAGCAGGAAGGAGAGTGCGTGATTCATCCCGCCGCTGGCCGCGACGACGGCGACCGTGCCGGCCGCGATGTGATCGACAGTGGGCACGAAGCTGACCGCGGTACGTCCCGGGCGGAAGAAACCGGAGGTGTTCGGCCCGAGCAGGCGGATACCGGTCTCGGCGACGATCTCCTCGAGTTCGCGCTGGAGCGCGAGACCGTTCGGTCCTGCTTCCGCGAATCCTCCGGAACAGATCAAGGCGGCGCCGACGCCGCAGTCGGCTGCCTCGCGCAGCGCCCCGGGGGTGGCTGCGGCCGGAATGCACAGTACGGCGAGATCGATCGCTCTACCGTGAGTGTCGGTGGCCGATCGCAGGGAAGGGTAAAGGCCCTTGCTGTCCGCCTTGGGATTGATACCGAAAGCGGTGACCGAATCGTCGCTGCCGCCGGTGATCGCGTCGAGCATCACCGTCCCGAGTTTGCCGGGTGCAGACGAGGCACCGACCACGGCGATGGATTCGGGATCGAACAACCGATCGAGCACTGCCAGTGGGCGAACAGGCATCTGTTGAGTCGTGGTCATTTGCCCACCTCGGCGGAAGTCAGGACGCGGCGAGGCGTCAGGGGTTCGGATTCGAATGCCACGGCGTCGGCACGACCGGACAGCACGAGGGTGGCGGCACAGTCCCGTTCGTCGACAGCACGTCGTTCACGGATGGACGTCGGACGATCGATGACAATGGCCGGAATCCGGTGGACGAAACGAATGCGCTCGGCGCTCAACGCCCGTGATAGTGCTGTTCCCCCTCGGATCACTACTGCCTCGGGATTCTGTTGCGCCAGCGTGCCGAGATCCGCGATCACTGCAGCGGCGAGCGAAGTCGCGTCCGAATCAGGCGCGTCGAACAAAGCTAGTGCTGTGGCGCCGTCGGATGTAGCGACCAGGGTGATCGTGTCATCAGTGAGGGTGACCTGCTGGTCGGTGTTCTCGTCGAGACGCAGCAGTCGGGTGCACAGCGTTCGAGAACCTATGGTGAGCGGGGTATCCAGTGGCGCGGATCCGTGCCGGGCGATCCAAGACTGTTCGGCGGCGGCTACGAATTGGGAGTCACGTACCCGGATCTTCTCGGCCGAAATGGCGCGACTGAAGAAGTGGAATCCGAACTGCCAGGGCTCGAGTGCACGGTAGTACTCGCCGAAGTGATCCCACCAGGACAGGCTGGGTTTGGCGGAGTCCTGGATCTTGGCGACCTGGGGTCGTCGGATCTCTTCGAAGGTCACCAGTGCTGATTCGAGTTCGGCTTCGGTTGCGACGGCGTGGGCCAGGACTGCAGCGTCTTCCATGGCCATTTTCGTTCCGGAACCGACCGAGAAGTGGGCTGTATGCACGGCGTCGCCCAACAAGACCACCGGAGTGCCGTGATCGGCGGTTGTGTGCCACCGTTGCGTTCGTCGTGTTCGGAAGTTCGCCCATCGTGAGTTGTTGGCCACCAGCGGGTGACCGTCGATCTCGTCGGCGAACAGCGCCTCCAGATAGCGCTGGGTGATCAGGTCCGATTCCCCGGGAGGCTTGGTGAGGTCGAATCCGTCGAGCCCTGCGCGGTGCCAGGTCTGCTCGTCGGTCTCGACGATGAAGGTGCTCAGTCCGGAGCCGATCGGGTATGCGTGCACCGCGAAATTGCCGTGCTCGGATTGTTTGTGCAGGAAGGTGAGTCCGTCGAAGGCGAAGGTCGTGCCGAACCAGATGAACTTGACGGTGGCGACATCGACGGAGTGGCCCAGACGGTCCACGAACCGCTCACGGGTGGCGGAGTTCGCTCCGTCCGCGGCGACGATCAGATCGTAGTTCCCGGACGCATCGAGGTCATCGACGTTCACGGTCGACGAGAAGTGCAGGCGAACGCCGAGTTCCGTGGCGCGCTCACGTAGAGCGCCGAGCAGGACTCGGCGGTGGATCGCCGCCATGCCGTTTCCACCGGCACTGATGGTTGTCCCCTGGTTGCGTACCTCGATGGTGTCCCAATGCCGTCCCTGCTCTGCGAGGGTCCGGCGGAGGACGGGGTCGGTGCGGTCGACATTGTCGAGTGTGGCGTCGGAGAACACGACTCCGAACCCGAAGATATCGGACTCGTGGTTGCGCTCGAACACGTCGATGGTCGTGCCCGGAACGGTCTGCGCCAAGGCAATCGCAGCGAACAGTCCACCCGGCCCGCCGCCGATGCACGCGACGCGCAGGTGAGCCGATCCCGGCGAGTAGTTCGTTTCTGGGTTGGACATCGATGTCGCCCCTTCGGAGTGTGACTGTGATCCGAGTCTCGGATGCTCGCCACTCGATTATGTGACACACATTTCACGATGTCCAGTTTTTTTGTTACATATCTTCCGTCTCGTGAACAAACTGCTCCGCGTCCGAACGCAGAAGATCGTGACACTCGATGAACAACTCGTGCGCAGCCCGTCCGCGCCAGCCCGGCGGCAGCAAGACCTCCGGCAGGTCAGGATCCCGGAAGGGATACTTGCGGTACTCCTGGATCAATGCCATGCGCTCGATCAGGGCAGCACGCCCGCCCAGCCCCCGCCGATAACGAGACAACCGCGGCTGGAACTCCTCGATAAACGCCTGATAGTCCGTACCGAGCTCAGCCAGATCCCAGCACTGGTCGGCAATCAACCGATCCGCAGGCAACCCGGAGGTCTGACTTCGCAAGAACAGAATCCGCAACTCGTCGTCGCCGACGAGCATCTCGCACAACTGCTTCTCCCGATCATGCGGAGAGAACCAGGCCGAGCCCGTGTAGTGACCGAACCCCCACCAGGTCAGTGCCGTCTCGATACGCTTCCGGCAGTCCCTACTCAACTCGGCGACATCGACCTGAGCCTGGGTCCACGTGCGGTCCCAGTCGTCGAGATAACGTTCGAAGATACGGGTACGCCCGTCGTCCAGCAGCCGCCAACTCTTGTCGTTGAGCAGGTAGGTCACCTCCCGCCCCTGCTTCGTCGAGTCGAACCACCCCTCTTTCCGCAGACGGGTCATCGCCACCCGCACGGTTGCCGGCTCGATGCCGAAGACCGCCATCAGGTCGGTCAAGGTACCGAGCTTGGCAGCACCGCCGGTGTAGCGGAAGTACTCGCCGTACAGATCGAACACAAGCGCTCGGGGTCGCATGTACCTCATCCCTTCACCGCAGCCGCCACCCAGGCAACCGGAAATGTTTCATCAGTATTGACATACTGCATGATTATGTCACATAGTGACCGTACTCACAGAGTGCCCTGATGTGCTTCTACGGCCACGCCCACTCCCTCACCCACCGTCCCTCGGAGGAACAGGTGACCTCTCCATCTTCGACCAGTCCCGGCGGACTCGGTTCTCCCCGTCGCTCGGCCACCTCGATCGTCGCGCTGTGCTTCGTTGTCATCGTCTTCGATGGCTACGACCTCGTCGTCTACGGCGCCACCGTGCCGTCACTACTGGCCTACGAACCGTGGGCCCTGAGCGCTGCCCAAGCCGGAGCGATCGGAAGCTACGCCCTCGTCGGCATGCTGCTGGGCGCACTGATGTCCGGATGGCTTGCACCCAGAATCGGAGCCCGCGCGATCGTTCTCGGCTCGCTCATCTCGTTCTCAGTGTTGATGGGACTGACAGCAATCGCGCCCAACGCCGAGATCTTCGGCCTCCTGAGATTTCTCGGCGGACTCGGCCTCGGGGGGGTCGTGCCGACCGTCATCGCATTGACCGTCGAATACTCACCACCGGCACGCCGGCAGTTCCACAACGCACTGATGTACAGCGGATACTCCGTCGGCGGCATGCTCTCCGCACTCGCCGCACTCGCACTTCTCCCCGAACACAGTTTCCGGATCATGTACGCACTCGGCCTGCTCCCCCTCATCACCATTGTCCCCTTGGCCTGGCGATACCTGCCCGAATCCGCCGCCTACCTCGCCAGAAAAGGACACCTCGACAAGGCCCACGCCCTGGCCGAGACCTACGGCCTCACACTCCCGGACACAACCACCGTGCCTGCCACCACCGGAAGCATGGCCTCCGTGGCGCGCGGCCCCAGAAAGATCCCACTGCTCCTGCTGGTGATCGCATCCTTCTGCGGACTGCTTCTCGTATACGGCGTCAATACTTGGTTGCCGAACATCATGCGCCAGTCCGGCTACTCCCTGGGCAGTTCACTGAGCTTCCTCCTCGTCCTCAACCTCGGCGCTATCGTCGGCGCACTGGCTGCCTCGCGTGTCGCCGATCGTTTCGGATCCAAACCGGTCACTATCGTCTCTTTCCTCCTCGCCGTCGCAGCGATCCTCACGCTCGGAGCCGGCCTTCCTGTTGTTGCAGCGATGGCAGTGGTCGCTGTGGCCGGACTCGGCACAGTAGGCACTCAAATCCTGGTGAACGGCTACGTCGCCACCTACTTCGACGACCACGAGCGAACCGCAGCTCTTGGCTTGTCCCTCGGCCTCGGACGGCTCGGTGCCATCTTCGGCCCGATCCTCGGAGGCTGGATCGCCTCTTCCGCTCTCGGAGTGGCATGGAACTTTTACGCCTTCGCCGCATTTGCCGCGGTGGGCTGCCTCGCCGTCGCACTTGTCACCCGACGCGAAAGCGCCCTTCCGCACCACGCCGTAACGGACAGTGCACAGTCCGCGACGCCCATCCCTCGCTGACGCAGCGCACCTGCGAGCCATCCCGGAGAAAGAAGAAATCATGACCACGACCGTCACCGCAGCAGTCGCCCGCAGCACCTCTGCGCCCTTCACCGTGGAGGAGCTGGAGCTCGACGATCTCCGACCCGACGAAGTGCGGGTTCGAATGGTGGCAACGGGTGTCTGCCATACCGACGCCATCGTACGCGACAGCATCTATCCCACTCCCCTACCCGCTGTTCTGGGACACGAGGGCGCGGGAATCGTCGAAGCGGTCGGCGCGGAAATCACTACCGTCACCGTCGGCGATCACGTCGTACTCTCGGCAGCCTATTGCGGCCATTGCAAGAAATGCAGATCCGGCCGAATGGCATACTGCGAGAATCTTTTTGCGGAAGATTTCGGCGGTCGGCGACGCGACGGCACGACTTCCTTGTCCTCCGACGGAACTGTCGTCTCCTCCCACTTCTTCGGCCAATCATCGTTCGCCACCTACGCCAACGTCGTCGAAAGCAGCGTTGTCAAGGTCGATTCCGATGCGCCTCTCGAAACCCTCGCACCTCTCGGATGCGGCCTGCAGACCGGTGCCGGTGCCGTGCTCAACGATCTCCGTCCTCCCGCCGGCAGCTCCCTGGTGGTCTTCGGGACCGGGGCGGTCGGATCCGCCGCCATCATGGCGGCACGCGTCGCCGGTTGCACCACGATCGTCGCGGTCGACCTTCACGATTCCCGACTCGAGCTCGCCCAGGAGATCGGCGCGACCCACACCATCAACTCCCGCGATCTCGACGTCGTCGACGAACTACACAAGATCACCGAGGGAAATGGAGTGGACTACGCCATCGACACGACCGCCGTCCCCGCCGTGCTCGAGCAAGCTGCCGAAACCCTCGGCATCGGTGGCACCCTGGCCCTCGTCGGAGCAGCAGCACCCGGCACCACCGTGAACTTCGAGATCGGCGCTTCCCTCGTCAAGGGCTGGACCTTCAAGACGATCATCCAAGGCAGCTCGGTACCCCAACTCTTCATTCCCCGCCTGGTCACACTGTGGAAGCAGGGACGATTCCCGCTCGACAAGCTGATCCGTACCTACGATCTCGCGGACATCAACACCGCCTTCGCCGACTCCGCAAACGGATCGGTGATCAAACCCGTCCTCGTGTTCTGACCCGACCCCCTTTCTACGGCAAGGAGCTGTACAGATGACCACCACGAACGATGTCCTGACGATCGGCCACCTCATCGGCCGCACCCTGACCGATGTCGACAGTTTCGACGAGGTCCGGGACCCCGGCCGACTCGGCGACATCGTCGCACGCGTCGCCGCCGGAACCCCTGCCGATGTCGACCGGGCTGTACAGAGCGCGCACCGCGCCTTCCAGTCCTGGCGCAAGGTCCCGACCTCGGACAGATCCCGGCTGCTCTTCGAGGCAGCCGACGTCCTGTCCGCAAGCGCAAGCGATCTCGCACCGCTGCTGGTGCGCGAGCACGGTGGCGTCCTATGGGAAGCTCAGACCGACTTCGCGTTGGGCACCGGGGTGCTTCAACACACTGCCAGCCTCATCGAGGATTTCTTCGCTCCCGTCCAGTTCGACGACGAACAGAGTTTCATCAGCGTAGAACGAGTCCCGCGGGGAGTCGTTGCGGCAGTGGTGCCATGGAACATGCCGATCGTGCTGACCATGATGAAGCTCGCCCCTGCACTCGCAACCGGCAACACCTTGGTACTCAAACCCTCCCCGTTCGCTCCCGCAGCACTGACGCTCGCACTGCAGCGTATGGCCGAAATACTGCCGGAAGGCGTCATCAACGTCGTCCACGGCAATGCGGACGTCGGGCAAGCCCTCACATCCCATCCGCTGGTCCGTAAGGTCGGCTTCACCGGCGGCACCGAAACCGCTCGCCACGTCATGACCGCGGCCGCCGGCACGATCAAGAACCTCACCCTCGAACTGGGCGGAAACGACCCGGCCATCGTCCTCGACGACGTCGACATCGATGCCGCTCTCGATCGCATGCTGAAGGGAGTGTTCACTCGCAGTGGGCAGATCTGTTTCGCCGTCAAGCGCATCTATGTTCCACGGGCTCTGTACGGGACTTTCGCCGACGCCTTCTGCGAACGAGTCGATCAGTACGCTATCGGCCACGGCCTCGACGAAGCGGCAAGTTTCGGGCCGCTCAACAACAAGGCGCAGTTCGACAAGGTCACCGCGTTGATCGAGGAGACGAAGAACTCGTCCGCCACCGTGCTGCAACTCGGTCGCAAGCTCGAGTCCGCTACCGATGGCTACTACGTCCTGCCCCATGTCGTCCGCGACGTGGATCATTTCGCACCGATCAGCAGCTGCGAACAGTTCGGCCCTGTGATCCCTCTCATCGCCTACGACGACGAACAACAGGTCATCGACTGGGCGAACGACTCCGAATACGGACTCGGTTCCTCTGTGTGGACCACAGACACCGATCGTGGGCTGGCCATGGCTCGGCGCATCGAGGCAGGCAGCACCTTCATCAATACGCATGCCTTCGAATCCCTCGACCTACGTATGCCTTTCGGAGGAATCAAGCAAAGCGGTATCGGCCGAGAGTTCGGCACGGCCGGATTGAACGAATACGTCGAAGACCACGCCATTCGTGTGCTGAAGTAACAGACAACCTCTGTGGGCGCGGCGAAGATCGATTGACCCGCGCCCATGGAGGTTTCTGCGCTATCGCGCTACAGGCCCATCGATGCGGCCACGTGAAATCGAGCGAGTCGAGGACACCGATCGGGCACACCTTTTCCGAACTCATCGACAACAGCCGTGACAGAACCGTTCCACGATGCAGGTCACGCCTTTTCCCCTCCATGGACGGCATGAACGCATGGACAACAGAGTTTACGAGACCCTCGCCGGTGACAGTACTTACAGCGACGAGGAAGCGGACGACCCTTTCGCCCTGAGCCACCTGCCATGGGCTCTCCAAGTCGATCCCGCCACGACTCCTATGACGAAACGCATCGATCTCGGTGCCCCGTGGATAGTCGGGTGCCGCGTCGGTCGCATGAGTGGATATCGCCGACGCTTCGAGATCCAGAACACTCCGGCCGAGTACGCCGCACTCCTGATTGTGCATCACGGAACCGAAACTCTCGAGCAGGCAGGTGCCACCGTCGATGTACGAGCAGGCACTGCGGTGTTATGGGACGGCGTGCGCCCCGCCGAATGTTTCAGTGCCGCAGAGCTCGTCAAAACGACAATGTTCATTCCTCGGGCACTGTTGGCCGACGCTGTTCCACATCTAGATTCGGCGTTCGGACACACCATCGAGGATTCGTCGAGCTTGCGACTGCTGACCGACTGGCTCAACGTATCGATGAGGCAGTCCGCTCTCGATCCACACTCCGCGTGTACCGCGGGCCGGATGGCACTCGACCTGCTGTACTCCGCCCTCGCGAGTAGTCGAAACGAAACGAGAGGGTCCCGGGAGGTCCTGCTACTGCAGATCAAGAACTTCCTGGACCGCAATCTGGCAGACGTCGATTTGACGCTGGACACCGTCGCACGAGCTAACGCAGTATCCGTCAGATACTTGCACGTTCTCTTCCAGAGCACCGGTGAGACCGCACGCGAATACCTGCGCCGGCGGCGGCTCGAACGCGCCCAGCACTTGCTTGTCGGCTCCGGCCCCGAGGTGTCCGTAGCCGAAGTAGCGGTCCGGTGCGGATTCGACAGCCCGTCCTCGTTCAGCCGTGCATACCGCGCCCGATACGGGATGCCGCCCCGCGAGGCGCGTAGACAGTCCGCCCACACGAGAGCGTGCGCTCGAGGTGAAGTTTCGTGCGCGTCATGTCAAGCTCTCGAAGCCGGGGACATGCAAGCCTGTGATCAGCGCCTCATTTCCGCGATGTAAAGGCAGGCATGACCGTGACCATGACCACACCCGATCCCGCCGATATGCATACCGCTCAGGACGGGCCTCTTTTCCGCCCCGGCCGAATCGGACAGATGACCCTGCGCAACCGCTTCGTCCAAGCTCCGATCTTTACGCAATTCGCCAGTACTTTCGGCGAAGTCGACGAACGGCTCATCGAGTACCACCGGGCCCGTGCGCGCGGCGGTGTCGGACTGATCATCATCGAGAACACCTCCATCGACTGGGAGGTGGGTCGCACCGTCGGACACCCCATCCGTATCGACCACGATCGGTTCCGTGCCGGGCTCGCCGACCTCGTCGAAGCGGTGCACAACGAAGGCTCCAAAATCGCCGTTCAACTCCACCACACCGGCCGCCAGAATTCGCAGGGCAACACCGAACGCAACGAACCACCCCTGGCTCCCACCGCGGGAATCACCAGCGCCTTCGGCACACCGCCGCGGGCCATCGATGAACGTGAAATTCCTGGCCTCATCGATCGCTACGTTCAAGGTGCCCGCCGCGCTGTCGCCGCCGGTTTCGACGCTGTCGAACTGCACGGTGCCCACGGTTACCTACTGGGGCAGTTTCTCTCACCGTTCACCAACCGCCGTATCGACGACTGGGGTGGCTCACTCGAGAACCGTGCCCGGTTCGCGTTGGAAGTCGTCAAGGCGGTTCGCGCGGAGATCGGACCGGACGTCCCGTTGATGTACCGGCTCAGCGTCGAAGAACCCTACGAAGGCGGTTTGAGCCTCGACGATGGTCTCGACTTCTGCGAGATGCTCGATCCTTTCGTCGACGCACTCGACGTCAGTGCCGGAAACTACGACACGGCAGCCACCCTCTTGCCGATGGTCTCCCCCGGCTCGCTCGTTGGGTACGCCAAGGCGGTCAAGAAGCGAGTCTCTGTTCCGGTAATTGGCGTCGGTCGCCTCACCTGGCTGATCGAGGACATGCACAAAGCTGTCGGAGACGGGGAACTCGACTTCGTGGCGTTGGGTCGCTCCCAGCTTGCCGATCCCGACACCGTGACGAAGACGCGTCGTGGCGAGGCCAGCCGGGTTCGCCGGTGTATCGCCGTCAACGAGTGCATCTCACGGTGGATGTTCAACGGCAAACGCACTCAGTGCGTAATCAACCCTGCCCTCGGTCAGGAGCGCCGCGCCGCCGAAGCACGACGCCCCACAGCGATGCGACGCCGTGTCCTTGTCGTCGGCGCCGGTCCCTCGGGCTGCGAGGCTGCGCTGCTCGCCGCATCCAGAGGCCACGACGTCGAACTGATCGAACAGGCACATCGCGTCGGAGGTCAACTCCGTGCCTGGGCGGCCGCGAGCGCATTCCACGCCGAGATCGACAATCTGATCTCTTTCTACGAGACCGAACTCGAGCGCTCGAAGGTCACCGTGCGTCTCGGCATCGACGCCGCCACACTCGACGTGGACGCGTGGGACTCAGTGCTGCTTGCAACCGGGACAGTCGCTACCCACGCGGGCCTGGACGCCGTCTCCATGCTTGCCGACCGCCACGTTCCGCAGGACGACGAGGTCACCGTCTTCGGTGAGACAGAGATCGCGATGTTCGCGGCCCTGTGGTTAGCCGAACAGGGAAAGCGCACCACCCTGCTCTCCCCGCTCGACGTCGTAGGGATCGATACCAACGACATGGAACGGGACCATCTCCTGAATCTTCTGAGCAAGCACGAAGTCACCGTGCGAGTCGGTGCAAGTGCTCCGAATGCCGGCACTCTCGTACGGGCCACCCCCCGAGTCGCATCATCAGTGCTCGCCGATGCTGTCGACGATGACCGCGTACAGGCCATCGGCACCCGCTTCCGAGGCGGCCGCTTGTACGAAGCCACACAATCCGGTTTCTGGACCGCCGCTCGACTTTGAAGGGAACCACCATGACCGTCCGCGCAATCGAGCACATCGGCATCACCGTGCCGGACCTCGAACAAGCCACCACCTTCTTCTCCGATGCCTTCGACGCGGAGAAGATCTACGACATGATCGACGCGCCCTTGGCGGGTCCAGACATCGAAACCGGCCTGGGTGTCCCGCCTGGTACCCGTATCGAGGCGATCCGGATGCTGCGGCTCGGCAACGGACCAAATCTGGAATTATTCGTCTATTCAGGCACCCAGCAACGTAATCCAGTCCTGCCGAACGACTTTGGAATTCAACATTTCTGCGTCTACGTCGACGACATTGACGCTGTCGCCGCCCGCCTGGAGAAGGCCGGAGGAACCCTGCTCAGCGCTCCCGGCGATCTACCTGGCGGCGATGCCGGCCCCGGTAACCGATATCTGTACGCCCGGACCCCGTGGGGCAGCACCGTCGAACTGGTGACCTATCCCAGTCCACAGGCCTACGAGGACCGCACCGAGCGGCGTCGATGGCGGCCAGCAGTGACCGATCCTGCGGACCTGAGCCGGCAGGAGCCGTAGCATTCGGACTCGGTGAGCTGGTGTGGGTGGGGCGCTGCGGCCCCACCCATCACCACAAAGGTCCTGGCTCAATGCGGGCACCGGGGCAGTCGAAGTAAGACCTGACACAGCAGATAGTCGCGTCTACCGACACGTCCATCGTTTCCCCACAGCGCCCCGGCGAGCATCCAGTCACGCTGCATTGTCGGCGCCAGTCACAGGGGCGGCCCAGTCCAGGCGGCACGGGAGTCGAACTGCGCAATGTAGCGGTTACAGGGCATGGCAACGGCATCGACACCTCGTCGCGCTTCTCCCAGGCATACCGTGCCCTCCCGATAGATCCTCATTTCGTCGGGGGATATTTGATACCAAGGGTGTTACATGTAGCGGCCGCCTGTGACCTCCGCGACCGTTCCGGTCATGTACGACGACAGGTTCGACGCGTAGAACAGCGCGACGGACGCGATCTCGGAGGGCTCCCCGGCCCGCTGCATCGGGATCTCGGACATCTTCTGGTCCCACGCCTTCTGCGGCATCGCCTCGGTCATGGCCGTGCGGATGAGGCCGGGCTGGATGGCGTTGATGCGCACCCCGAGATGCGCGACCTCCTTGGCCGCGGCCTTCGTCAGACCGACGATGCCGGCCTTGGCCGCGGAGTAGTTCGTCTGGCCGATGAAGCCGACCTTGCCGGAGATCGAGGACAGGTTGATGATCGAGCCGCCGCCGTTCTCACGCATGATGCCCGCGGCCAGGCGCGTGCCGTTCCAGCATCCACGCAGGTGCACGGAGATCACGTCGTCGAACTGCTGCTCGGTCATCTTGCGCATGGTGGCGTCGCGCGTGATGCCCGCGTTGTTGACCATGACGTCGAGGGAACCGAAGGATTCCACCGCCCGGTCGAGCAGGGTGGCCACATCGTCGGAGGAGACGACGTTGCAGCCGACGCCGAGGGCCTCGGTTCCGAGGGAGGCGGCCGCCTCCTTCGCCTTCGCCTCGTCGAGGTCGCCGATCACGACCAGGGCGCCGTTGTCCGCGAAGGTGCGGGCGATCGCGTATCCGATCCCCTGGGCACCTCCGGTGATCACCGCGGTTCGTCCGGTCAGCATGAGTGTCCTTAAGTTCGTAGGTGCAGTTACTTCGTGAGAGTTACGTTGAGCTGTAACCCGGGCGGGCCGGGCGAGGCTGCATAAGGTTTGCCCACTCTCGAGTGGGGCTTGAAAGGACTGGCCACCC
>Ga0182742_1002821_pt1 | contig 18439 bp, 17 predicted proteins | sample eDN5th37CBELigMG_FD_128880 | JGI IMG/M metagenome (GOLD analysis project Ga0182742, IMG submission 128880) | Enriched Miracle-Growth compost microbial communities from Emeryville, California, USA - eDNA 5th pass 37_C BE-Lig MG (version 2)... ...
GCGAAGCGTGGATCGAGGAGTTCTCGAAGCGTCGACGGCGCTGGGGATGACGAATTGGCAGCGCCTTTGGCACGTCGAGCTTCCCCTGGCCGCGCCGATCGTCCTGGGAGGCGTCCGGGTGGCCACGGTCGCCTCGGTCGGGATGGCGACGATCGCCGCGGCCATCGGCGCGCGGGGGCTGGGGAGCTACATCTTTCGGGGCGTCTCGCTGGCCGACACCCGGCTCATCCTGTTGGGATCGGTTCCCGCCGCGCTGCTCGCCCTGGCCTGCGACGCCTCGCTTGGCGAACTGGAGCGGGCGACGAGTCCCGAGCGCGGTCGCCGATCCCTCTTCCGGACGATCGTGGCGACTCTGGCCGTCGTCGTCCTGGTCGGCTTCGCCGGCTGGGGTTGGTGGCTGGAGAACGGCTCATCCTATTCGAAGCGGGAGACGGTCACGATCGGCTCGAAGGACGGCACCGAGATGATCCTGCTCGGCCACATGCTGGCCGACCTGGTTGAGGCGAAGACTTCGCTCCGGGTCGATCGCCGGTTCAACCTCGGAGGGACGCTCGTTTGCTTCAACGCCCTGAAACAGGGGGGGCTCGACGCCTATATCGAGTACACCGGCACGGCGCTGACGGTGATCCTCGACGAGCCCGTTCAAACCGATCCGGACGCGGTGCTGAACCTCGTCCGCCGCGAATTGGCCGAGCGCGACGCGGTGGCCTGCCTGGAGCCGTTCGGCTTTGAAAACACCTTCGCGCTCCTGATGCGCCGGGACGCGGCCGAGCGGTTGGGCGTTCGCTCCATCTCTCAAATCGCGAGCCGGGCCAACGAATTGCGGGCCGGGTTCGGTCCCGAGTTCATGAACCGCCCCGATGGTTATCCGGGACTGGCTCAAGCCTACGGACTGAACTTCGCGACACCCCCGCGCGAGATGGACCGGAACCTGCTCTACCAGGCGCTCGGCCTCGGTTCGCTCGACCTGGCCGCGGGCGACTCAACCGACGGCCGGATCGCCGCCTTCGACCTGATCCAATTGGAGGATGACCGCCGATATTTCCCTCCGTATCAGGCCGTTCCGCTGGTCCGGGAGGAGACGCTCGGGAGCCATCCCGAGCTTCGCCCCGTGCTCGAGCTTTTGGCCGGCGAGATCGACGCGGCGACGATGCGGAAGCTCAACCGCGAGGTCGACGAATTCAAGAAGCGGCCGGAGAAGGTCGCCCGCGACTTCCTCCGCCGCCTGGGTTTGCTGGACGCCCCTTCGTGACGATCCGGCGCGTTGGATCGAGGTCAAGCGACCGGGATGCTCCTTTGAGCGCCCTCGAACCGGAAAGCGAGGTGAAACGATGATGCTCGCGGATGTGCTTGAACAGCTCGACGCTCAGGGCGCGGGCAAAACGCGCGTGATGATGGGGCCGCTGCGGGCGCTGGGCAAGAAGCTGAAACCCGATCACGCTCTCTCCCTCGCGCTCTGGGAGACCGGACGGACCGACGCGATGCTTCTGGCCACGATGGTGATGGAGTCGAACCGGCTCGCGGCCGCGGACGCCGAGGCGTTGCTCGCTTCGGCCACCGACCCCCAGATCGTGGATGAACTCACCTACAAGATCGTCGCGGAGGCCCCCTGCGCGGACGAGTTGTGCCGGACGTGGCTGAACGACAAGGAGGAGTTGACCCGGCGAGCGGGCTGGAACCTGGTCGTGGCGAAGCTCCTCCGCAAGCGACTGCCCGCCGAGGACTGCGCCGAGATCCTGGAAACGATCGAGTCCGGGCGGAAGACGGCTCCGGTGAAGACGGCGGAGTCGATGATGCGCTGCCTGGTGGAAATCGGCGTTCGCTTTCCCGAACACCGGCGACGCGCGCTCGAAATCGGCGATCGCTGGGGCCGGCTCGACGACCGGCCGGTGCCAAAGGGTTGCACGCCGTTTCACGCCTCGGAATGGATCGCCGCGGTCCTCAAGCGTCAAAAGTCATGACGCCGGCGCCATGGTGAAATAGTGGGAAGTCTCTCAAAGGCGGTCGCCGCGCCATCGCGCGGCGACCGCCGAATCGGTTGCTCGTCAGGCGCTGGTCGAGGGGGCGAGAACGGGCTCGGCCTCTTCCTGAATCTCGCCGATCTGCTCCTCTTTGAAGAGCAGGGCGAAGGCGACCATGCAGAGCAGGGTCAAGACGAACGGGCCCATCCAGATGCCCCGCCAGTTCTCGGCGACGAGCTGACCGTCCACGAAGGTCTGGTAATGCCCGCGGACATAGCCGGCGACAATGCTGCCGAGGACCGTCCCCAAGCCGTAGATGACGAAAATCAGGAGGCTCTGGGCCGACGCCTTGATGTCGGAGCCCGCGGCGCGGTCGACGAACATCTGGGCCACGACGAAGAAGAAGCCGAAGGCGAAGCCGTGCAGGGCGATCGTCCCGATCATCAGCCAGAACGGATACCCAAGCGCCGAGAACCCAAAGCGAATCGCCCAGGCGGCCATGCCGATGAGCATGGTCTTCTTGTACCCGAGCTTCGTGACGGACAACGGCACCAGCAACATACAGATTCCCTCGGCGAACTGGCCGATGGTCATGTAGGCGCCAATCTGGGTCGGCTCGACCTTGATATGTTCCAGAAAATAATTCTCCAAGGCGAAATAAAAGGCCAGCATAATCCCGATCAGACCGGCGATGGTGACGAGGACCGCGAACGAGCGGAACCGCATCAACTCCAGGCACTCCAGCACCGCGGACCGCTTGTCGACCGGGTCGGTCTCCTTGGCGGGAATCGGCGGGGTGTGCGGCAGCGTCAACGAGTAGATCGCCAGCACGATCGAGAAGACGCCCGAGAGCCGAAGGCAGTCGCGATACGACGGCTCGCCCAAGAGCGGAATGTCAACGCCCTTCAGGAGGCTCAGATAGGCCGCGAAGGAAAGCCCCGCGGCAATCCAGCCGACCGTGCCCCAGAATCGGATCGCCGGGAAGTAATTTTGGTTGTTCTCGCCCAGGCTTCGGAACGTGATCGAGTTCGACAACCCCATCGTCGGCATGTAGAGCGAGCAATACAGCAGCAGCAGGATGAAGATCGGCCAGAACGTCGTCGCGGCCGCCGTGGCGAACAGCAACAGCCCCCCCACGAAATGCGCCACGAACATCACCCTCTCGGTCGCGAAGTAGCGGTCGGCGAGTTGCCCCAGAATGAACGGGCCGACAATCGAACCGAAGCCATAAACCGAGAAGATCCAGCCGATCTGGGACGCCTCCAGGTTCAGATCATTCGTCCCCAACCGCTGAGCGAGCATCGGGAGCCAAATGCCCCAGACGAAATATTGAAGGAACATCATCACCGACAAACGCGCGCGCAAACCAAAGCTCATGTTCGGGTCTCCCTCGCTCGCGGACTTTGCTCCGCGGCATATGGATCAAGGCGATCGCCACGCCACGAATCTAGCGACCCAAGCCGGGCCGTGCCAAGAGTCTACAATGGATCGAGGCCGCTTTCCCGTTCGGTCGAATCAATCGAGGGACACCGGGGCGCGCTCCGGCTCCCAAAGCGTCGCCAGCACGCGTTTGACCACCTCGCCGCAGAGATTCGCCCGCGCCCAGGCGTGACGGGCCTCGGCGCGGCCGTCGTCGGAGCCTCGATCCAGGACCGCCCCAACCGCCTCAAGGAACGCCTCGCGGGTCTCGGCGACGTCCATAAGATGCTCGTAAAGCCGACACTCCGGGATCGCCGAGGCGACCATCGGTCGCGTCGCCGCCATGCCGTCCATGATCTTCGTGGGCGAACAGGCCATGTTGAAGGGGTGATCGACTCGGTAGGGGATCAGGTTCACGTCGAACGACTGATAATACCGGGGAAGCTCGGCCTGCGTTCGCCAGCCGACGACGTGGACGTTGGGCCGGTCGATGAATCGTCGGGCCGACTCGAACCAGTCGTCCTCGCTAGGCTGGGGAAGCCGCCCGACCACGATGATCGACGCCCTGGAAAAGCGCGCGACGAGCGCCTCAAGCAACGGCCAATCCAGCCGGTCTTCAAGCGTCCCCACATAGCCGATCCAGGGGCGGGGGAGGTGGCCGATATCGGCCGGCGGAGATCCGGGGCGGGGCAGGGGCGCGGGCGCTAGAAACGCCCTGGGCGCGCCGTGGGGGATGTGGTGAACCCGCGCGGCGGCCTCGGGCGAGCCGCGCCGCAGCTCCTCGGCCCGCCGTCGCGAGACGCAGACCGTCGCCGTCGACGAGCGCACAAGCTCGCGCTCCAGAGCCCGAATCTCATCCGCCCGGCCGGGCCAGTAAAGCGCGTAGTCGTCGAGGTTGTAATAGAGCGAAACCTCGGGCCGGACCTGGTCGGCCAGATAACGATAGTGGGGATACGTCATCACCAGTCCGCGGCGGGCGCCCGCGCCCTCGCGCCGCCAAAAGGAATCGGCCGCGCGGGCGATCGGCCGCATGCCGAGGCGCGGAAACCGCTTCATCCAGCCCGGCGGAAGCACCAGGTCGCGCGACCACCGGCCGTTGCCCCGGCGTCGAAGGCGGGTCGAGGACGACCAGGGGAAAATCCGCTTCCGCCAGCCGTTGACGTAGTCCATGCACCGCAGGCCCAGCAGGGCGACCGCGGGGTCGTCAAGCTCGCGAAACAGGTTCTCAGTCGTGAACCAGTTGACGTCGGCGACCACCAGGGCCAGCCGATCGCGATCGCCGAGACTCACCGCGCGACCGTGGCGAACGCCTTCAGAATCGCGTCGGGCTCGTCGGCAATGTCGGTCTTGACCGTCAAATTCGAATGAAACGGTCCCGGCCGATCGGGCGCGGTGAAGGTCAACGTGACCTGATGGAGCGGCTGAGCCCCCTTGGCGCGGTCCTCCGCCTTGAGGGCGCTCTCGTCGGCGGCCATCTCGGTGATCGCGAACGCCTTGGACGATCGAACCAGCACGGTCTTGGAGACGCTTTGCCCGGGGCTCACCTGGCCGAAATTGATGATCGCTGGCGTCAGGGCCACGGCGCTTTGCACCGTGGCGACCACCGAGACCGGGATGGCCGGGCTGGATTCGTCGTTGGTCGAGAGGGTGATCTCGTCCTTGAAATAGCCGTTGGGGACGTTGGGCTGAAGCGTCGCGGTCAACCTGAAATTGATCTGGCCGTCGACGGTTCGGTTCAGCTCGCGCAGCTCGGCCTTGATCTTGTCGGTCCGAGTGCGCATCTTCGTCACTTCCCAGTCGCTTCGACCGCCGGCGTAGGTGAGGGTCAATTCGGCCGTCGGCGGCGTCTCGCCTCGCCGGACGATGCCGAAATCGAGCTGGCCGGGGTTCATCACGATGTCGCCCCGAATGAAACAGGTCGTGTTCAGGTCGGCCTCGACGAAGGTCGGCTGATCAAAGACGAGCGTCAGACCCGATGGCTTGGCGCCGAGGAATTGGGTCGTGTCGATGGTGATCTCGACGGTCGTCTGGGTGCCTGGAGGAATCACCTTGGCGCCGACCTTCACGTCGGTGCAGCCGCATTTGGTTTTCCAGTCCCGAATCTGAATCGTCTGGTCGGAACGGTTGACGATGGGGAACGCGTGGCGCAGCTTCGAGCCTCGGGCGACCGTCCCAAAGTCAAACGACCGTTCGGGAAGCGCCGAGTTCACCCAATCAAGTTCCTGACCGAGGGCCCCGGGACCAATCGCCGCGAGGAAGGCCAGGAGGCATCCGTGGAACAACCGCGATCGCATCCGCGTCAACCCTCCTTGCGCGTGCCCCCCGCCTCGGACCACGAACCGGTCGCCGGCCGCTCCCTCCTCGACCGACGCGGGAGCGGGCGAATCACGGCGACAAACCGAATCGAGGAGTCTCTTATTGTACGCGCAACGCTGAACGAAACCAGCCGAACCGCGAGCCACGCCGCAATGATGGATTATCGACCCGAGAAGGGAAGCCGCCGCGGCAATTGCCCGGCCGACGCCCGCCACTGATCCAATCGGGGGGATTGTTTCGACTTTGGCCGGTCGATCAGGCGGGTCGTCCCTGGTGAGTGGCGTCTCGCGGTGCTACGATGGATTCAGCGAGCGCGGTGGAGATCTTCGATGGCGATCCCGAGGCGGGCCAGGCGTTTCTTTCCGCTGGGGGCTCGCGCGGGGCGACGCGAGAGCGGCTCCACTCGCGCCCTCGCTCCGAGATCCGGTCCAACCCTCATCACGTCCGGCGCGAGTCCTGAATGCTGAAACCTTCGGTGCAGACTCATCTTGTGGACGGGTTCATGCTGGCGGAGTTCTGGGATTGCCTGCGACTCGATCCGGCTCCCGTCCGGGACTTGCGAACGCGGTATGAGGAACACCTCAGGAGCGGTGGCCGCCCCGAGTTGATCGTGGACCTGGCGGGAGTGGAATTCGCGGGATCGGCGGCGCTTGGAGGGTTTGTGGCGCTGCGCCGGATCGCCGGGCAGAATGGCGGACGATTGGTCTTCTGCCATGTCGAGCCCACCGTCGCCGAAGCCTTCCGCGCCAGCAATCTCGGCAAACTGTTCAATTTCGCCGCCGACCGGGACTCCGCGCTCGCCGCGGCGAAACTGGAACCGCGGGAGGGACTGGGCGACAATCAAGCCGACGCCAAATCCGCCGAGCCGCGCCCTCGGCCGGAGCCGCCTCCCTCGGCCGGACTTGGCCGGCTTCGGCGCAAACGACCCACAACCGATCCCGAGTAAGTTCATCAGGACCTACATCATGCCACCAGTGGAACGGATTGACATGACGGAGGACGGAGAGGTTAAGGTGGTTCGTTTCCTCGACCGCCAGCTCTTCGACGAACGGGTCGTCCACGAGGTCGTTGAACAAATCGCGGTGCGGCTCCCCAACGACGGCTCGCCGATCAAGCTCGTTCTGAACTTCGCCGGCGTCGGCCTGATCTCAAGCACCTTGTTGAGCAAACTGGTCCTCCTGCAACGCCGGGTCGACTCGTCGCGCGGGAGCATGCGGCTTTGCGAGTTGTCGCCGGTGCTCGAACAGGTCTTCAACACATCGCACCTTGATCGGCTATTCAACATCGACCGCGATCTGAGAACCTCGCTGGATCATTTCCAGAAATAATCCGACCCGAAGGGAAGGTCGCGCGGCGCTCGCCGCGTTGACCCGGAACGACGCGGCCTCGATAATTTCGCGCGGCTTCGTCTCATCGTCGGCGAGAAGGCGAGTCCTGTCGCGAGAGTCTACCGGCGGCGCGGCGCCACGTCACGGCGCGATCGGCCGGGGAGGGGTAATTCTTGGGGCTCTTCAGCCGCGCGAGAAACCTGATTCGGGAGATGGGCTCGCCCCCGGAACGGAGCGAGCAGCCCTACACCGTGGTCTGCCCCAACGGTCATCGGCTACGCGGCGCGCGGACGGAGGGCTACCAGGCGATCCGCTGTCCAGCCTGCAACGAGGGAGTCTTCGTGCTTCCCTCCAGCCCCTTGCCCGAACCCGTCGCGCCGGCGACCGCCCCCCCGCGCCGCTCGGCCGCCGCGGCCCGGACGTCGATGGCCATGGACGAAGGGCCCATCGAACTGCGCGACGCCTCCGAGGTTTCCGTCGAGCTCGCCGACAACGGCGCGACGTCCGACGCCGAGATTATCTGGGAGGAAGAGACGCCCGAAGTCGAGTCGTCGCCAACCCCCGCTCCATCACCAGAAGCCCCGCGCCGCCCTGGACGCCGGCCCGACCGACCGCGACGAGTCACGAGCCAACTGCAATCAGCCGAAGACGTGGTGGGCCGGCGCGTTCCAATCGACGCGATCGGTCGGGCTGGTTCGCGGCGGAAGTCTCGACCTTTCTTGATTTTCGGGATCGTGGCCCTCGTCGTCGTCGGCACGGTCGCCCTGCGGATTTGGCGGAACCAGCGTCAGGCGCTTCCGCTCGTCGCCGAACTGGGCCGAACCGAGGGCATCCCGGCTCTTGAACAGGGGAACTTCGACAAGGCTCACCAGTTGCTTTCGGCCGCCAAGCGGGCCGTCGACCGACTGGGGGGGGCCGTCGAGGGCGCCGAAGAGATCAGAAGGGCGGCTGACGACGCCGCGATCTTCGTCAACCTCGTCCCCGAAAGCCTGGAGGAGCTGCTCGACCAGGCGGCCCGGACCAACCCCGAAAGCTGGGCCGCCCGGTTCGAGAGCCTGTACCAGGGCCGGTCGGTCGTGCTGGACTCCCGAATCAGCGCCGCGCCAGATTCGCCTCGGGGCCGTTACGAGATCGAATACGTCGTCATGCCCGCCGGCGAGACCGCGAATTTCCGGGGGCTCGGCGGCGCGCGGCCCGAGCGAACCGCCCGCATTGACTTCAAGGACTTCGAGTTGTTTGAACTGGCCCAGCCGAAGGTTGGCGACCGCGTGCTCATCGGCGCCCGGCTGGCCGACCTCCGGTTCGATGTGGAGGCCGACGGCTGGATCATTCGCCTTCAGCCCAAGAGCGGCGTCTTCATCCACTCCAACAAGGCGCTTGAAGCCCTCGGCTGGCCCCCCGCGGCGGCCGAACCCGAACCCGAGCCGGAGGGCTTCTGATGCCCGCGAGTTGGTTCGCGCGACTTACTTTCTGGGCGACGCTGACGCTCGCCGCCGCGGGGTCTTCGGCGCGCGCGGGACAAGCCGACGCGCCCATCTTCGTCGAACCGGCCGAGCTCGCCGGCCGCGATGATCTGGTTGGAAAGCGGATTCTGGTGGACGATCGGATCCAGTTCTTCCAGTTCCACCAGCGCGTCGGCTACGACGAGCTGTATCTGCGCCGGACTCCGATCCCGTTTCGGCTCCCCCCCGAGCTTCGACCCGAATCCCCCCCGCGCTCTCCGGCCGTGTCGGTTCAGGGCAAGTTGGTCCGGGAGGAGTCGCGGCTCTATGTCGACGTTGAGTCCTTCACCCTCCAAGCGGCCGATCTGGAACGCCTTGACAAGGCCGTTGCTTCGTTGCCGGCAAGGGACTTCGAGAACCGCAAGGGTTGGGCGCGCTGGGCCCTGAAGCGGGCCGCCGATTTCCGAGACGAGCCCCTTCGAAAGCGGGCCGAGGCGGTTCAGGGCGAAGCCCTCCGGATCGAGGCCGAGGCGAAGCGGGTGGGAGTCGACGCGCCCCGCGAGTGGCTGGACCTGGCCGAGGAAGCTCGCCGCCGCAAGGTCGCCGAGCCGGGCCCGTCCGCCCTCGCCCATCGCGCCTTCCGGGCCCTCTTGAACGACGCCGAGACGACCGATGATTTGAAAAAGCTCCAAGACGAGGTCGCGCGGTTCTTCCCCGAAGCCCCCAACGACCCGGCCGCCGCCGCGACCGCCAACCTCGCGCCCTGGAACGAGAAGTACGAGTCCGACCCCGCCTCGGCCTACAAGGACGCCCCGCCCCCCGTTCGCAAAGCGTTGGACCGGCGGCTTTGGGTTGATGTCACCGCCAAATGGTTGAAGGGCCGGGTCGGCCGGGACGTTGGGGCCGCCCTCCAACTCGTCGACCAGGCCAAAGCTCTCGCGCCCGAGCGGCCCGAGCTGGCCTCCGACCTAATTGAACTGGCGCGAGATCAAGCTCGAAAAGAACTTCCATCGCTTCGCCTGGACCAGGTTCGAACCATCGGCGCGTTGCTGAAGGACCAGGCCGGCCAGCCCGACGCCGCACTCGCGTTCTATCGAGACTGGTTGAAATCGCAGCGAGATCGCCTTGGCGAGACCGACGCCGAAGGTCCCGTCGCTCTGGCTGCGCGTTATGAGGAGTTGCTTCACGACGACCAGGCCGCGCGGGAGCTTTTGGAGCGCGCCTGGAAAATCGCGCCGGGGTCCGAGGAGGTCGCCCAGGCCTTCCGGCTTCGGGGGTATCGCAGAGCGGGGGACGAATGGACCAAAGACGCCCCCGCCGCGGCCGCGGACGCCCCCACCGCGCCTCGACCATCGACCGATCTCGGCCTTCTCGGCAAGACGCCGGATGAGGTGCGGGTCAGCCTCGCCACGGAGCCGACGAGCAAATCGTTCGTGGGGACCAGGGGCCGACTCGTCGAGCAGTGGATGTTTCTCGACACCCGACAACGACGCTACGTCAACTTCCTTCATCGCCCGGGCGACCCGATTCCGCGCGTCGTCTCCGACTATTTCTTGCCTCGCTAGCTCCCAATCATGTCGATTCCCAGTCGCCCCGAGCGACGATATTTCGATTAAATTCCCCGTCCGACGAATTTTCTCATTGCTTTCCCGGGAATGGGGTCCACAATATCGTCGATTTCCCTCCCCAGCCGTCCCTTCCTTCGAAGACGCCGAGTGGTTCTTCCAGACGCGGACTCAAGGAACCCCAAGCCCGACCGCCGCAACGCTTAGAGTTAAACTCGCGGCGGCGGAGAGGGCGAGGGAACAAAATCCAAAAGAATTCGTCAAACCTTTGGCGACGGAGAACGTAATACCTTCGACCATCGGGGCGCCGACCGCGATTTCGCCCTCGGCGCGGATTATGCGAGTGAATCCGGTTCCAGATTTCAAAGGGGTGGTTGTCGCGTGGGGCTCGAATCGCTCGATGACGCTTCGACCAACCGCGCCGCGAGCGGCCGGATAGTGGCATCGTAATTGAGTTGTTTGACGCGTTCAACGGCGCTCGCCGGCGACGCGACGCCGCCTCAGCCAATGCTCGGCGGCGAGAGCGGTTGGCGAACCGAAATGAAACACCCGGAGGTGTAATATGGCCCGCAAAGACGCTTTGCTTCGATTGACCTCGCGCTTGATCGCTCGTCGCGACGCGCTGCGGAAAGCCCTCACCGGAGACGCCGACGACCTTCGGAATTTTTCGGCGGTGGGCGGCGTGGGTGACGACATCGACGCGGCCGTCGACTCGGCGAACGAGGAAATTAGCTCGCAGCTCGCCGAGATCGAGAGCCGCGAACTCGGTCAGATCGAGCACGCGCTGCAACGGATCGCCGCCGGCGTGTATGGCCGCTGCGAGTTCTGCGGTGGAAAAATCTCCGAAGCGCGCCTCAACGCCCTCCCTTATACCAACACCTGCATCGACTGCCAGCGCGAGAATGAGCGTCTGGGTCAGGGGCGGAGGATGGAATCCGACCCCAGCCGATGGGCGAAGGTGTTCTCCAAGTCCGCCGACGACGGAGAGGGCGACGCCCGCATCAACCTAAGCGATTTCGAGGTCGACTTTAGCGAGTCGGGCCGCTGATTCCACCCCCAGCGCCGTGGAAGCCAATAATCGGCCGTCGAGGACTGCCTCCCCTCGGCGGTCGATCTTCTTTTCACTCCGTCGCCGACTTCCCGTCGTCATTGAAAAACCGCCTCGCGGCGCGCTGATAATCGGCCGGGGTGTTGAGATTTCGCAGCGCGCGCAGTTCCGGATCAACGAGGCGCAACTCTTCCGCCGACACGTCGCGAGCGCGAAGCCGCTCCACCAGGGCGGTTAGCCGCAATACGCCTTCATCGAGCAACCGGCGGGCGGCCTCGCGGGTCGGTTGGGCCCGGTAGAGCGAGGCGAGGGGGTGGATCCGGCCGTCGATCCGCGGCGCGGCAACGTCGAAATCGCCGATGAGTTCGGCGAGTCGAGCGATCCAGGCGGGCTCCAAAAACGGCGCGTCGACGGCCGTCGCGTAGACAAACTCCGCGGTCGGCGGCAAGGCGTCCAAACCAAAGGCGAGGCCCTGAAGCGGGCCACGACCGGACAGGCGGTCGCGCGTTAGGACAACCGGCGCGGCCAGTTCGGGCAAAGTCTGCCCGGCCGCCGCGACCACGACGACTGGCTCGGTCGCCGCCGACGCAATCCGGACCACCCGTTGGAGCAGGGCTTCACCTCCCAGGGGCAGCCAGGCTTTGGGCCGGCCCATCCGTCGGCTCTCTCCCCCGCAAAGAATGATGGCCGCCACGTTGGCCACTGGGTCCTCCCGCTCCGCCCCGCGCTCGCGCCTCCTAGTCTTCGCGCCCATTGTAAAGGACGTTCGGGTTGCTGGAACCCCCAGGCGCCCGGCGGGTCGGCGCGGCCCGTTCAAGGGCCGCGAATTTTGACTCCCGCTTCCGCGAAACGGTATATTGTTTCAGGATGAGGCCGTGGAGCGTCTCCTGAAGGGGGACGCCCGCCGCCGCCGTCGTCGTCCCGCGAATCCCCGATCCGGAGCCCCTCCATGCGGACCCGTCCCTCCTCGATCGCGCTCGCGGCGTTCTCGCTCGCCGTCGGTCTCTGCCTGGGTTTCCAACTGGGGCGGGGGACGCCCGCGATTTTGGCCCAGGCCGGCCCCGCGATCGACGCGAGCCGAGGACCGACGGCGAGGACCGAAGTTCGTCGGATCAGCCAGATTGAGCAAGCCGACGCCAAGGTTTACGACGAACTGGCGCGCGAGTACAGCCGCTTCGAGCACGTCGACCGGATGTTCGAGCTCGTCTCCCAGGCCGTCCGCCCAACCGTGGTCCACATCGTGACTCAAAAAACAGCGCGCCAGGAAGAGGGCCGGCGGGTTCGCAAGTTCGAGGAAACCGGCTCCGGCGTCATCGTTCGCTCGGAGAAGGCGCCGGGGCTTTACGTGCTGACGAACCACCATGTCGTCGGCGGCGGCATGGCTGACAAGGTCCACGTCTTCCTTCAAGACGGCCGCGCCCTGACGCCCGAGCGGATCTGGACCGACCCCGAAGCCGACATCGCCGTCTTGAAGCTCGATCGCGACGACCTGCCGGCCGCCCGCCTTGGGGACAGCGACAACGTCCGGGTCGGCGCTTGGGTGCTGGCCCTGGGAAGTCCGTTCGGTCTGACCCACTCCGTCAGCCAGGGAATCATCAGCGCCCGGGGACGGCACATGGACGAGTTGGAGGAGGTCAAGAACCAGGATTTCCTCCAAACCGACGCGGCGATTAATCCCGGCAACTCGGGGGGGCCGCTGGTCAACATGCGGGGCGAGGTGATCGGCATCAACAACTCGATCGCCAGCAACGGCGGCGGCAACGAAGGCGTCGGCTTCAGCATCCCCATCAACCTGGCCCGCTGGATCATGAACGACCTGCTGGCCAACGGCCGGGTCAGGCGAGGGGGGCTCGGCGTCGATCTGCATCCCGACTTCCAGCCGGAGGAGGCCGCCGCGCTGGGGCTCGAACGCCCGCGCGGCGCCCTGATTGACCGGGTGCATCCCGATTCGCCCGCCGCGCTGGGGGGCGTCCTGGACGGCGACGTGATCCTCAATTTCGGCGGGATCGCCATTCACGACCTGAACCAGTTGATCAACGCCGTCTCCATGTCTCCGGTCGGCAAGGCCGCCGACGTGACCGTCTGGCGCGATCGCCGCGAAGTGCGGCTCCAGGTCACCGTCGGCGATCGCGATCGCGCGCTCGGCCCGATGCCCGAACGGCCAAGCCCTCCCGACGGGGGCGCCCCCGGGCTGGTCCGCCGCCCGAACCGTCCCAACGTCGGCGCCAGCTTCGCCATGGGTCTGGAGCTTCTGGGGCTCGACCCTGAGGCGGCGGCGCGACTCGGCCTGCCCGGCTCGATGCGCGGGGCGCTGATCGTAAGCGTCGACGCGGAGAGCCCCTTCGTCCAACTTTGTCGGGCCAACGACGTGATCTCCAGCATCAACGAGCAGCCCATCGAATCGGCCGAGCAAGCCGTCGGGTTGCTCAACCGCGACGATCCGGGCCCCCTGATCATCAGCATCGACCGCTTCGAAAAAGGCGAGGTCGAGCGTCACACGATTCGGATTCCTCGATGACCACGCCCTTTTCGACCGCCACGGCCATCGAACGACTGGCCGGAGGAGAGTCCCTGTCGGCCGATGAAAGCCGCCTCGCCGTCGGCTCGATTCTCGACGGCCAAACCTCCGAAGCGGCGACCGCCGCCTTCTTGACGGCCCTGCGCGTCAAGGGCGAGACCGGCGACGAGCTTTTCGGCGCCGTCTCGGCGATCCGCGAGCGCATGATCACCTTCGACTCCGGCCGCTCCGGTTGTCTCGACACATGCGGCACCGGGGGCGATGGCGCGCGGACGGTGAACATCTCGACCGGGGCGGCCGTGGTCGTCGCCGCCTGCGGCGTCCCCGTCGTCAAGCACGGCAACCGAGGCGCCTCCAGCAAGTCGGGAAGCTCCGACGTGCTGAGCGCCCTCGGCGTGTCGATTGACGCCGCGCCCGATGTCTTGCGGGTTGGGCTGGAGGAACTGGGAATCGCCTTTCTCTTCGCCCCCCGGTTCCACCCCGGCATGCGAACCGTGGCGGCCGTCCGGGGCCAACTTCCCTTTCGGACGATCTTCAACCTCGTCGGCCCGCTTTGCAATCCGGCCTCGCCCTGCTTTCAGCTCGTCGGCGTCCCCAGCGAGCCGCACGCCTTGCGCATGGCCGACGCGCTGTCCAAGACCTCATCGATCCGCCGCGCCGCCGTGGCGAGAGGATCCGACGGCCTCGACGAGGTCACGCTCGACGGGACGACGGACGTGCTCTTGATCGAGGGCGGCCGAACCACTCGGCTAACCTGGACGCCCGACGACTTCGGTCTGCCCGTCACCAGCGCCGAGGCTCTCCGCGTCGACGGTCCGGCCCAAAGCGCCGAGATGCTGCGCCGAACCTTCGCCGGCGAGGACGGTCCCACGCGGCGCTACATTCTGGCCAACGCCGCCGCGGCCATCTGGACCGTCGACCAGACCCCGCTCGCCCAGGCCGTGGAGCGAGCGGCCGAGGCCCTCGAGTCTGGAAGAGCCGCGACGCTTCTGGAGCGCTGGGGGCGGCTGACGAGCGGCGACCGCTGAGGAGATGGCGGCCCGCCGGCGCGGCGCGCTCAGCCGGAAGATCCGAGTTGATGAGCGGCCGAAGGTCGGGGACGGTCGAGCCAAAGCTCCTCCAGCACCGAGTATCCGCCGGGTCTCATCCCCAAGGACAGATAGGTCCGCCTGGCCCGCTCGTTTTCGTTCTCCACGTAAAGGCGAAGTCCGATGACGTCGGGGTCGGCCGCGGCCAGCGCTCGGATGTGTTGATAAAGCGCGCGGAAGACGCCCCGGCCTCGGTGTTCGGCGTCCACGTAGACGCTCTGAAGCCACCAGATCCAGCCGTCGCGCCAGTCGGTCCACTCGCGGGTCGCTCCCGCCTGACCGAGAATCCGCTGGTCGTCGGCTCGCTCGATAAGCCAGTAGCGCAGTCGGTCAGGCTCTTCAAGCGCCCGAGCGACGCCTCGTTGCAGAACCGCCGGGTCGAGGGTCTTTCCCTCGGTTTCGAGGGCGAGGCGGCGGTTGAACTCGACGATCGTTGGCAGGTCGCCGAAGGCGGCGCGCCGAACGCGCAGGTCCGAAGCGGCGAAAGGTTGCGGCATTAGCGGCGATCGCTCCGACGCTCCCGGGCGCGCTGGCTCGCCTCCTGAAGCACGCGCTGTTCCTCTTCGGTTAAGGCGCCGCGACCTTCGCGCGCGATTTTGGCGAGGATCTGGTCAAGCCGGGCGTCGAACTGGTCTTCGGCGACCACGGAGACCCGGGGCCCCTTGCCGCCGACCGCTTCGCCGGTCGTTCGGCCGTGGCCGCCGGCGCGGGTTCGGGGCTGATCGTGAACGCTTGGGAAAACGATCTTGAGTCGGGGGCGGCCCATCCGTCCGGGGGCGACGCGCGACCACCGCAGATCGAACCGCTTGAAGGCGTAGGCGAAGGCGGCGCCGGCCAGGTGGGATTCGAAGGCGACCGTTCGTCCGCCGTCCCCCATGAGGGGCCAAACCAGATAGAGGACCAGAACCACCCACATCGGCATGGGGAGAAAGAGGAGGTAGATCTCGCGCCGAGGGTAGTAAAGGGTGTAGAGCGTCAGCACCGCCATAACCGCCCCCGAGGCTCCCACCATGTAATGGGCGCCGGGCGAAAAATTCTGCGACACGGCCCAGCAGAACGTGCTCACAACGGCCGCGGCGAGGTAGAAGGCCAGGAAATCCCGGCTGCCGTAAAGCGACTCCATCTCGCGGCCGACGATCCAGAGGAACCACATGTTCCCCAGGATGTGCCAGATGCCGGCGTGCATGAAGGTCGCCGTCAGCAGTTGCCAAACCCGGCCGTGCTCGAAGATCCCTTCGGGAGACGCGGCGAACCACTCCAGCAGGAAATCGGGATTGATGTGGAACGCGCGCTCGCCCAGAAACACGACCGCGTTGATCAAGATGATCGTTTTGCACCAGGGGGCGACGCCGCCGAACCAGGAAGGCCCGCCGCCGTCGCCACGCTGATAATACTCGCGGTCGTAAATCCCCATCTCGTCTCCACTCCGGCGCGGCGAGTCGGCCCAACCGCGGTGAGACCGGTCAAAATCGGGAGAAGGCCCCTCAAAACATCATCGGCGGGACGGGCGAGACTGTCAACGGCTCGCGCGCGGCGCTGGCCGGGTCCATCGACGAGTCGGAGCGCCGCGTCATCGTCCAGCGTTGTCTAATCCAACTGAAGGGCTTCGATGGCCTCGTTCTTGGTGTCGTAGATTGGCCAGACGATGTCGAGGGAGGTGATGCGCAGCAGCTCTCTCGTCCGCCCCGTCACGCCGGCGATGGCCATTGAGCCGCCCTTGGACAGGGTGAGCTTCCAGGTTCGGATAAGAAGGGCGAGGAACATCGAGCCGAAATAACCGACCTTGCTCAGGTCGAAGACGATCAACGGGTGCTCTTGCCGGCGGATCGGCTCAAGGATGGTGTCGGCCACGTGCTTTTCGAGCCGGAAGGCGAGGTTTTCCAGAGCGGGCGTCGCCGTGATGACGGTCACGTCTCCGTGAGGTTCGATCGTGAAGGCTTCCTCGGAATGCTTGTTCGTGGCGACCATCGTGGAAACTCGCTGCCTGTGGGTGCTCATGGCGGTCGGAGTGGAATTGAGATATGGCGACCCCGACAAGATTCATCCTAGCGTAGCGCGTCGGCATCTTCTCGGCAAGTTCAAAGCGGCCCCGCGCCGCGCGCGATGATCCTCCGCAACGTCGCGGAGGCGTCGCGCGCTCCGAAAGCGCGACCGCTTCGTCATCGCTCGGAAGTTCGCTCAGGCCGAGGGGCGAAAGTTCGAGAATGCGCGGATCACCTCGTAGAGGTCGCCGCCGACGAGCAGCTCATCGTTCTCGAAATCGCGCAGCCAGACGTAATTGTCGCGGTACGCCTGGGCGAGCAGGGGGTAGAGGTCGCAGAGTCGGACGGGGATGGTCGGAGCGTCCGGCTCTTCGTTGTCTTCCTCGGTGTGAGGAAAGAGTCTCAGGCGAACGGTTGCCATGGCGTGTCCTCCTCCGTGTAGTTCCCGCGGCCAAAGGAATGGTCGCCGAGGGAATCGTCTCCGATCCGCATTGGGGAGTGGGCGAGTCCCCATCGGGCTTGTCGCCAACCGCGCGGGGATCGAGATCGCCCCGCCGTCTCGGCGCCGACATCATCAACCATCGGCTGTGACGGGACCGGAGAATCACCAAAAAACGGCGGTCGCTTTTGACTTTTCCCGGAGGCGCGGTTTCCCCCTCGTCTCCCGCTCGGACTGAACCGGGATTTCGGGCAGACGGCGGGCGGCGGATTCGCTATAGTCCCTCTCAACAGGACCGGCGACGACCGGACAACCCCCGCGGTTGGCCGGCTCGCGCCCGCTCGAACGAGTCGAGCCTCGTCCCGCGATCGCTCAGGGAGGAGCCAGCAGCATGGATGCCCGCCGCGTTCACTTACCGTCCCTCCGTCCCTTCTCCGCGCTCATTGTCGGCCTCCTGCCGATCCTCTGCGGCGCGTCGCACCGCACCACCAACTTCGTCGCCGAGGCCCCCACGAGAGAGGTCGCCAAAGCCGTCGCCGAACGCGCCGAGGTTTGCCGCCAGGCGATCGCCCGCGCCTGGCTGGGCCGCGAACTCCCCGATTGGTCGGCTCCGTGTCCCATTAAGGTGAAGCTGACCGGGGGGGAGGCCGGCGGCGTAACCTCGTTCGGCTTCGACCAGGGGCGCGTGACCGACCAGAGCATCGTGGTCGAGGGAAGGCTCGAGCGCGTCCTCGCCTCGGCCATCCCCCACGAAGTCACCCACACGATCTTCGCCGCCTACTTCGGCGGTCCCATGCCCCGGTGGGCCGACGAGGGCGCCTCCCTGCTCAGCGAGGACCAGTGGGAACGCTCGCGGCACGACCAGATCGCCACCAACCTCATGGCGCGCCGCGGCGAGGTTCCGCTGGCCCAACTCTTCGACATCGAGGAGTATCCCAGCGACCTCATGTCCTTTTACGGCCAGGGTTACTCGATCTCTCGGTTCCTGATAGAGATCGGCGGACGCCCTCGATTTCTCCAGTTCGTCCGCGACGGACTCGAATCGGGCTGGGACGACGCCACCCTTCAACACTACGGCCTGGCCGACGTCAACGAGCTGGACCGCGCCTGGCGGTCCTGGCACCGCGTGACCCTCGCCGCCCGCCACCAAAGCGACCCCGGCGATGACGGATACCTCGCCTACGGGGAAGACCCCGAGCCCGCGCGCAACACCCGCGCCACCATCCGCCGGTGAGTTTGGCTCCCTTTTCGCAAGCCATTCTGATGTGGGGACGGCCCCCCGTGGCCGCCCTTGCCGGACGCGCGCCTCGCGCCGGTCTCCGGAGGGCGGCCA
>Ga0182742_1002822_pt1 | contig 18435 bp, 15 predicted proteins | sample eDN5th37CBELigMG_FD_128880 | JGI IMG/M metagenome (GOLD analysis project Ga0182742, IMG submission 128880) | Enriched Miracle-Growth compost microbial communities from Emeryville, California, USA - eDNA 5th pass 37_C BE-Lig MG (version 2)... ...
GCGAACGCGGATCCATTCCGGCTTGCGCAGAACTTCCGTATCCGGCCGGTGGGCCTTTTCCGGATGGCGCACCCGCCGGGCGTCAGGGTCGAGTTTGGTGCGGTCGAGGATGGTGACCATGTCGATTCCACTTTCCTGCGGGCGCTCTCGCTCGTCTGCGGACCCGAATTGCAAGACGCCCGCCTCATCTGGAGGCAGAGCCCGTCTGTTGTCAAACAGCCTCCCCTCTCTACTCATCGGCACTTATGGACGGTCGGGTCGAGCCCGACCATGACGAAAGAGAAGTCTGCGGCACTTTTCAGCAACTGTCCCGCCCATGTGGAGGCGGGCTTTAGCACGTTCAAGCGTTCAGCGCACGCCCATAGGCGTCGAGAACGCTTTCCTTCATCGTTTCGGAGATCGTCGGATGCGGGAAGATCGTGTGCATCAGCTCTTCCTCGGTCGTCTCCAGGTTCATGGCGACAACAAAACCCTGGATCATCTCGGTGACTTCCGCGCCCACCATATGCGCGCCGATGAGTTCGCCGGTCTTCTTGTCGAAGATCGTCTTGACCATGCCCTGGTCCTCGCCGAGCGCCACGGCCTTGCCGTTGCCGGCGAAGGTGAAGCGGCCGACGCGGATGTCGCGGCCCTGCTCCTTGGCTTTTGCTTCCGTCAGGCCCACGGAGGCGACCTGCGGATGGCAATAGGTGCAGCCCGGGATCTTCGACTTGTCCATCGGGTGGACGTTCGGCAGGCCGGCGATCTTCTCGATGCAGATGACGGCCTCGTGCTCGGCCTTGTGGGCGAGCATCGGCGGGCCTGCAACGTCGCCGATCGCGTAGATGCCCGGCACGTTCGTCTTGCCGTAGCCGTCGATGGCGATGAAGCCGCGATCGGTCTTCACGCCGACGGCTTCAAGACCGATATTCTCGATATTGGCCTGCACGCCGACAGCCGAGATCATGCGGTCGGCGGTGATCTTCTCGACCTTGCCGTCCTTCATCTCGACATGGGCGGTGATCGAGTTGGCGCCCTTCTCCACCTTGGAAACCTTCGCCTCCAGATGGATCTTCATGCCCTGTTTCTCGAACTGCTTCTTGGCGAGCGCGGAGATTTCCGTGTCCTCGACCGGCATGACCGTCTTCATCACCTCGACGACCGTCACCTCGACGCCGAGCGTGCGGTAGAAGGAGGCGAACTCGATGCCGATGGCGCCCGAGCCCATGACGAGCAGCGATTTGGGCATTTCCTCCGGCTTCATCGCCTCGAAATAGGTCCAGATCAGCTTGCCGTCCGGCTCGATGCCCGGCAGCGCGCGCGGACGGGCGCCGGTGGCGATCACGATGTGCTTGGCGGTATAGGTGCCTTCGGGAAGGACGTTCTTCGGAACCGGCGCCTGCGGTTGCTGGATCGCCTTGGTCGTCTTGGAAACGACGATCTCGCCCGGCTTCGTGAGCTTGGCCTCGCCCCAGATGACATCCACCTTGTTCTTCTTCATCAGGAAGCCGACGCCGCCGTTCATGCGCTGGGCGATGCCGCGCGAGCGGGCGACGATGGCCTTGAGGTCCGGCGTGACCGAGCCTTCGATCTTCACGCCGTAGTCGCCCGGATGCTGGGCGTAATGAAAGATCTCGGCGGAGCGCAGCAGCGCCTTGGTCGGGATACAGCCCCAGTTGGAGCAGATGCCGGCGAGATGTTCACGCTCGACGATGGCCGTCTTTAGGCCGAGTTGCGCCGCGCGGATCGCCGCGATGTAGCCGCCCGGACCCGAACCGATTACAATGACGTCGTAGGATTGAGCCATGTCGTTTCCTGCCTTGTTTCTCGCGAGGGGCCGTAGCGCCGCGCCCTGTTTCTTCCATTACAATCCGAGCATCATACGCACGACCGGCTCCAGACCCTTGCCGATCGCCCGCGTGTTCTTCGCATCGAGATGCACGCCGTCGAGCGGCGTCGTCTCGGCCACGGCGCCCGCATCGAAAAAGCCGCAGCCAAGCTCGTCGGCAAGATCGCCATAGAGCGTCGCCAGCATCGCCGATTCCTCCACGCCTCCGGCAAACATCGCCGCAAAGGCCGTGTTTGCGGTTTCGCAGAGCGGCGGCGGCGAGACGATGAGGATCTCAGGCCTTTCCCGCCCGTCGAAGGACCAGGCGTGGTGGCGCACAAGCTCCACCAGCCGCTCCATGCCCCGCATCGCCCCGAAGGCCGTACCGCAGACAGAAGGCTTCATGTCGTTGGCGCCGAGCAGGAAGATGACGAGGTCGATCGGATCGTGGCTGTGCAGGATGGTCGGCAGGATGCGCGCGCCGTTGCGGTCGCAATCCGCCAGATGATCGTCATAGGCGGTGGTCCGGCCGTTGAGGCCCTCTGCTATCACCGCGACATCCGCCCCGAGGCCCTTCGCGAGCACGCTCGGCCAGCGATCCGCGAAGGCGTGCCGGTCGAGCGTTTCCGCATTGTAACCCCAGGTCAGGCTGTCCCCGTAGCAGAGAACCGTCTTCATGGCCGAACCCCGCTATCAGACGAGCATCCCCATCGGGTTCTCGATATAGCGCTTGAAGGCTCCGAGAAGCTCGGCGCCCAGCGCCCCGTCCACGCAGCGGTGGTCGGTGGAGAGCGTGACCGTCATCGCATTGACGATGACCATCTCGCCCTTCTTGACCACGACGCGCTCCTCGCCCGCGCCGACCGCCAGGATCGTCGCATGCGGCGGGTTGACGACGGCGGCGAAGTTCTTGACGCCCATCATGCCCATGTTGGAGACCGCGGTCGTGCCGCCCTGGTACTCTTCCGGCTTCAGCTTGCGTTCCTTGGCGCGCTTGCCGAGGTCCTTCATCTCGTTGGAGATGGTGGAGAGCGTCTTCGTCTCCGCCTTGCGGATGATCGGCGTGATCAGGCCGCCCGGAATGGAGACGGCGACGCCGACATCCGCATGCTTGTGCTTGACCATGTTCGTGTCGGTCCAAGAGACGTTGGCGTCCGGCACGTCACGCAGGGCGAGCGCCATGGCCTTGATGACCATGTCGTTGACCGAGAGCTTGTAGGCCGGCTTGCCGTCCTTCTCCGGCGCGGAGCCGTTGAGCTGGGCGCGCAGCGCCAGGAGCGCATCGAGCTCCACGTCGACCGAGACGTAGAAATGCGGGATCGTCTGCTTGGATTCCTGCAGGCGCTTGGCGATGGTCTTGCGCATGCCGTCATGCGGCACGAGTTCGTAGGAGCCCTGCTCGAACAGCTTGAGCACGGCATCGTCCGACATGCCCTTCGGCGCCGCGGCCGGAGCGGCAGCGGCAGCCGGGGCTGCTGCGGCGGCAGGCTTGGCGCCGCCGGAGGCAACGGCCTTCTCCACGTCGCTCTTGACCACGCGGCCATGCGGGCCGGAGCCGGAAACGGCCGAAATGTCGATGCCGGCTTCCTTGGCGATGCGGCGGGCGAGCGGCGAGGAGAACACGCGGCTGCCGTCCCTGGACGGGGCGGGGACTGCCGAAGCGGTGGCGGTGGCCGGCGCTGCGGCTGCGGCGGGCTTTTCCGCTTCCTTCGGAGCGTCCGCCTTGGCCTCGGGGGCCTTGGCTTCCGCCTTAGGCGCCGATCCGCCGCCGGCAGCGGCGGCAGAAACGTCCTCGCCCTCGGCGGCGAGGATGGCGATCAGGCTGTTGACCTTCACGCCTTCCGCGCCGGCGGGCACGACGATCTTGGCGACCGTGCCTTCGTCGACGGCTTCGACTTCCATCGTCGCCTTGTCGGTCTCGATCTCGGCAATGACGTCACCGGATTTCACGGTATCGCCTTCCTTGACGAGCCACTTGGCCAGATTGCCCTCTTCCATGGTGGGCGAGAGCGCCGGCATCGTGATATTGATCGGCATGTCCAGGCCCTCCCCTTACTTGTAGCAGACGGCTTTGACCGCCTCGACGACTTCGCCGACATTCGGCAGCGCCAGCTTCTCGAGGTTCGCGGCATAGGGCATCGGAACGTCCTTGCCGGCGATCGTCAGGATCGGCGCATCGAGATAGTCGAAGGCCTGCTGCATGACGCGAGTCGCGATCTCGGTGCCGACGGAAGACTGCGGGAAGCCTTCTTCCACGGTGACGAGGCGCCCGGTCTTCTTGACCGATTCGATGACGGTCGGCAGGTCCATCGGACGGATGGTGCGAAGGTCGATCAGCTCGACATCGATGCCGTCCTTCTCCAGCTCGGTCACAGCCTTGAGCGCATAGGTCATGCCGATCCCGAAGGAAACGATGGTGGCGTCATTGCCCTTCTTGTGGATGCGCGCCTTGCCGATCGGCAGGACGAAATCGTCCATCTTCGGCACTTCGAAGCTCTGGCCGTAGAGGATTTCGTTTTCGAGGAAGATCACCGGGTTCGGATCGCGGATCGCGGCCTTGAGCAGGCCCTTGGCGTCGGCGGCCGTGTAGGGCATGACGACCTTGAGGCCCGGAATATGGCTGTACCAGGCGGCATAGCATTGCGAATGCTGGGCCGCCACGCGCGCTGCCGCGCCGTTCGGGCCGCGGAAGACCATCGGTGCGCCCATCTGGCCGCCCGACATGTAGAGCGTCTTGGCCGCGGAGTTGATGATCTGGTCGATCGCCTGCATGGCGAAGTTGAAGGTCATGAACTCGACGACAGGCTTCAGGCCCGTCATCGCCGCGCCGACGCCGACGCCGGCAAAACCATGCTCGGTGATCGGCGTGTCGATGACGCGGCGTGCGCCGAATTCCTGCAGAAGGCCCTGGGTGATCTTGTAGGCGCCCTGGTATTCGGCGACCTCCTCGCCCATGACGAAGACGTTTTCGTCGCGGCGCATTTCCTCGGCCATGGCGTCGCGCAGCGCTTCGCGCACGGTCGTCATCACCATTTCCGTGCCGGCCGGGATATCCGGATCGGCGGCGACCTCGCCCTTCGGCGCGGCCGGGACGGGCGCGGCGGCGGAACCCTGCTGGGTCGGCTTTTCAGCCTCTTCAACCTTGGGCGTCTCGGCCTGCTTTTCGGCGGCCTTGGGCGTCGCCATCGCGTCGGCGCTCTCGCCGTCCTGCAGGAGCACGGCGATCGGCGTGTTGACCTTGACGCCTTCGCTGCCGGCGGGGATCAGGATCTTGCCGATCACGCCCTCGTCGACGGCCTCGACTTCCATCGTCGCCTTGTCGGTCTCGATCTCGGCGATGACGTCACCGGACTTCACGGTGTCGCCCTCGTTCTTGACCCATTTGGAAAGCGTGCCCTCTTCCATGGTCGGAGACAGGGCGGGCATGAGAATTTCTACTGGCATTTTTCGTCCCTCCCCGGATTAAAGCAGGATGTCGGTGTAGAGTTCGGATACATCCGGCTCCGGATCGGCCTGCGCGAAATCGGCGCTGTCGGCGACGATGTCACGGACGTCCTTGTCGATCTGCTTGAGATCGTCCTCGCTCGCCCAGCCCTTTTCGAGAAGACGCGCGCGCACCTGCTCGATCGGGTCGTGCTCGGAACGCATCTTCTGCACTTCATCCTTCGAGCGATACTTCGCGGGGTCCGACATGGAGTGACCGCGATAGCGATAGGTCAGCATTTCGAGGATGACCGGCCCCTTGCCGGCGCGGCACTGCTCGACGGCCTCGTCGGCGGCCGCCTTGACCGCGCGCACGTCCATGCCGTCGACCTGGTAGCCCGGAATGCCGAAAGAGGCGCCGCGTTGCGAGAAGTCCGTCTGGGCGGAGGCGCGCGAAACGGCCGTGCCCATGGCGTAGCGGTTGTTCTCGATGATGTAGATCACCGGCAGCTTCCAGAGCGCTGCCATGTTGAAGCTCTCGTAGACCTGGCCCTGGTTGGCCGCGCCGTCGCCGAAATAGGCAAGCGAGACATTGTCGTTGCCGCGGTACTTGTTGGCGAAGGCGAGGCCCGTGCCGAGCGAGACCTGCGCGCCGACGATGCCGTGGCCGCCGTAAAAGTGCTTCTCCTTGGAGAACATGTGCATGGAGCCGCCCTTGCCCTTGGAAAGGCCGCCGCGACGTCCGGTCAGTTCCGCCATCACACCGCGCGCGCTCATCCCGCAGGCCAGCATATGGCCGTGGTCGCGATAGCCGGTGATGACCTGATCGCCTTCCTTCAGCGCCAGCTGCATGCCGACGACGACTGCTTCCTGGCCGATGTAAAGGTGACAGAAGCCGCCGATGAAGCCCATGCCGTAAAGCTGGCCGGCCTTCTCCTCGAAACGCCGGATCAGCAGCATCTCGCGATAGGCCTTCAGGTCGTCTTCCCTGGAGAAGTCGGCGATCGTGCCGCCGTTGAAGTCTTTCTTTGCAGGCTTTGCCGCGGTTTTGCGGCTGGACGTGGACGCGGTTTTACGCGGAGCCATGCGTTCCTCCCTATGGTTTGCCTCTTGCCAAAAACCATAGGGGAGAAATTCCGCCTCAGCAATGCTTTAAATGCATGGCTTATATTCTTTGTAAGCCGCTGATTAGTAAGGCATATTTATGATTAACCGGATTTGGGTTAATCTAGTTTCTCAATGGAAAATCACGATTTCGTCAGCCCGCGACATGTTCAAATACGAGCGCGCTTTTTCATCCAGCATATCCCTTTCGAGCGAGCCGTCGCTCATCAGCGCGACTTCCTTTTCAAGGATCTGACGCTGCCGCACCAGCACGTCGAGACGCGCCTGACGCTCCACTCTCTGCCGTTCGAAATCCTCCATCCCCTTGAGGCCGAATTCGCCATGGACGGAATGATAACCGAAGTAGGAAAGGAATGCGACCGTAATTACCGGCAAGGTCAATCGGCCGAATTTGCGCTTCTTGTGATGTTTGGTCCACATGCTGGTGCCCCGGATACGCAGTACGGATTTCACTCTAGCGCCAAGGGGTTAACCGATCATTGACCATGATGCGGCGGAACAAGGAATGCCGGCGGGCGGGGAGAAACGGCGCATTGCCCTGCCATCCTCGGCCGCTTTGCCGGGCGGGCGCGCGTCGTGATCATCGCCGGGCCAAGCGCGATGGCGGCGGCGGAACGATGTCGGAAGAAGGCAGGCAAGAAGACCGGAACATGGCAGCTGCCATGCCCGATATGACTTGCCTGCTCGATGCGGCCGCAACGCTCGACGGGGAGGAAGGCCTCTCCATCCGCTCGGTCATTTTCGGGTGCCAACAAGGATTGACGCCGCCCCCCCCCAGGAAGCGATCGCCGATGCAGATCTGACCGTAAAACATCCAATCCGTCCCCATCAAAAACAAAACCCGCATCCGGAGATGCGGGTTTCGCCATTTTGGAAAAACTGTTTCTCAGTTCAGCCGCGCAGGATGCTCCGGCCGGCGAACCGGGCCTGCGGGCCCAGCTGCTCCTCGATGCGGATGAGCTGGTTGTACTTGGCGGTGCGGTCCGAGCGGGCAAGCGAGCCGGTCTTGATCTGCCCGCAATTGGTGGCGACGGCGAGATCGGCGATCGTCGAATCTTCCGTTTCACCCGAGCGGTGCGACATGACGGCGGAGTAGCTCGCCTTGTGTGCGGTCTCGACGGCGTCGAGCGTCTCGGAGAGCGAGCCGATCTGGTTGACCTTGACGAGGATCGAGTTGGCGACGCCCATCTTGATCCCGTCGCGCAGGCGCGCTGAGTTCGTCACGAACAGGTCGTCGCCGACGAGTTGCACCGTCTTGCCGATCTTGTCGGTCAGCGCCTTCCAGCCATCCCAGTCGTCTTCCGCCATGCCGTCCTCGATCGAGAAGATCGGGTATTTGCCGGCAAGTTCGGCGAGGTAGTCGGCCATGGCGCCCGGTTCCAGCGTGCGGCCTTCGCCTTCGAGAACGTACTTGCCGTCCTTGAAGAACTCCGTCGAGGCGCAGTCGAGCGCGATGAACATGTCCTCGCCCGGACGATAACCGGCCTTCTCGATCGACGTCATGATGAAGTCGAGTGCGGCGGGGGCGGAGGCAAGGCCCGGCGCGAAGCCGCCTTCGTCGCCGACATTGGTGTTGTGGCCGTCGGCCGCAAGCTGCTTCTTCAGCGTGTGGAACACTTCCGAGCCCATGCGCACGGCATCGCGGATCGTGTCGGCGCCAACCGGAACGATCATGAATTCCTGGAAGTCGATCGGGTTGTCGGCATGGGCGCCGCCATTGATGATGTTCATCATCGGCACCGGCAGGACGCGGGCATTCGGGCCGCCGACATAGCGATAGAGCGGCAGGTTGGCGGCTTCCGCGGCGGCCTTGGCGACGGCGAGCGAAACGCCGAGGATGGCATTGGCGCCGAGCCGCGACTTGTTCGGCGTGCCGTCCAGCTCGATCATCGCCTGGTCGATCTGGATCTGGTCTTCCGCGTCGAGCCCGCCGATCTCCTCGAAGATCTCTCCGTTGACGGCGGCGACGGCGTTTTCGACACCCTTGCCGAGGTAGCGCTTGCCCCCGTCGCGCAGTTCCACGGCCTCATGGGCGCCCGTCGAGGCGCCCGAGGGAACGGCCGCCCGGCCGAAGCTGCCATCTTCGAGGTGCACATCCACCTCGACGGTGGGGTTGCCGCGGCTGTCGAGAATCTCGCGGCCGATGATGTCGATGATTGCAGTCATGGATATCGTCCTGTTCCGGGTTTATAAATCGATTAAAACCCACTTTTAATCGAGGATGCAGAAATTACAATGGCGCGCCGCGCCAGAAAAAACGGATGACACGTCACCATGTCATCCGTTTGAAATCAGGCCTTGGCGATGTCGTCGAAGGCGAGAAGCTTTTCCAGAAGCCGCGGCATATCCTTCAGATGCACCATGTTCGGCCCGTCGGAAGGCGCGTTGTCCGGGTCCTCGTGGGTCTCGACGAAGAGGCCGGCGATACCCACGGCGACGGCAGCGCGCGCCAGGGTCTCGACGAATCGGCGGTCGCCGCCCGTCGAGCCGCCCTGCCCGCCCGGCTGCTGCACCGAATGGGTGGCGTCGAAGACGACGGGCGCGCCGAGCGAGGCCATGATCGGCAGCGAGCGCATGTCGGAAACGAGCGTGTTGTAGCCGAAGGAGGCGCCGCGTTCGCACAGCATCACATTCGGATTGCCGCTGTCGGTGAATTTGGCCAGCACGTTCTTCATGTCCCAGGGCGCCAGGAACTGGCCCTTCTTGACGTTGATGGCACGGCCGGTCTTGGCGGCGGCGACTAGGAGATCCGTCTGGCGTGACAGGAAGGCGGGGATCTGCAGGATATCGACCGTCTTTGCGACGATGCCGCACTGTTCTTCCGTGTGGATGTCGGTGAGGACCGGGAAACCGAAATCCTTCTTGAGATCGGCGAAGATCTCCATGGCGCTGTCGAGCCCGATGCCGCGCTTGCCGGAGAGCGAGGTGCGGTTGGCCTTGTCGAAGGAAGACTTGTAGACGAGGCCGATGCCGAGCTTGTCGGTCATCTCGACCAGCGCCCCGGCCATCATATAGGCATGGTCTCGGCTCTCCATCTGGCAGGGGCCTGCGATCAGCGAGAAACGCTTGTCCTGGGCGAAGGTGACCTTCTTGGCGCCTTCGCCGACGACGACGGTGGAATTGGTGTTCATCTTATTCTCCGAAGACAAAGAGGACGCCCTGCCCGGGTGCCGGCGGCACGAGGAGACGGTTGTCCCGTTTCTGGAAGGCAACGTCCCGCTTCGTCAGCAGGCGCTGGCATTCCGCTAGATTCTCGACCCTGAAGACGACCGCCCGCCCCTTCAGGCCGCGGTCGGCGCCCACCTCGGGCGCGATGCCGAAAAAGCCTTCAAGCCCCGCATCGTTCAAGACGGTGATGCGACCGCGCGGCGTATCGACGGACATGCCGAAGGACAAGGCCTCGACTTCCCGCTCGTCTGCAGCCTCCTGCAGCAGATATTGGAAATCCGTTGGATTCTGCTCCGACAGCACCACCTCGCAAAGCGCGACGACGCCGTTGTCATGGGCCTCCAAAGATGCGCGGTCCGCCGGCAGCGGCAGGATGCGCTGCGAGACGAAGAAGAAGAAATCCGGGCTGCGCAGGTCAGCGGCGAAGGCAAGCCGGAAGCTGCCGGTCGCGGACGTTCCGTCGGGCAGCAGCATGTCGCGGGAAAATTCCAGCATCCTGCCGCCGGAAAGTCCCGCGGCGACATAGCGCTGATCGTCCTCGAAGGCGTCGCTGCTCGCCATGGCGATGCCGGAGAGCCCTTCCGGGCCGCGCCGAAAGCGAAACGCCTGGTCCCGCGCGACGAAGACATTGCCGTCGCGCGCGGCCTCTTCGCATTCCTCGCGATTGGCGATGCCCAGCGGCTCCAGATAGGAGCCGTCGGCAAGGAACACGCAGCAATTCTCGGTGCCGAACGGGTGGCGGGCATCCTTGGCAACCGTGAAGCCGAGTGCCGTAAGGCGTTCGCGGGCGATGGCGAGGTCCGACACCGGCAACACCAGATGATCGATCGGGCGGGGTGTTCTCGAACGCACGCTCATGGCAAAATCCGGTCCTGTTTGAGGCGCTCCGTGCTTTGCATGCTTTCGGCCCGCAATGCAAGCGTCCGCGCGCCTCTCCTCCGGCGGGAACTTTTCCGCCATCCGGCCATTTCCGGCTGCACCCTGGACAGGAGCCTGCCCATTCCGAAATCCCGCGATCTTACCCGCCAGCGCGACCTGCATGAATCCCGCCCCCTGTGGGCCGATTCCCCGCGCATTTCCCTTCGCACCCGCAAGACGCCACCGGCGAAGGATTACGACGTCGTCATCATCGGCGCGGGCATTTCCGGCGCGCTGATGGCCCATGCGCTGGCGGACGGCACCCGCTCCGTCCTCGTCGTCGACCGACGCCCGCCCGTCACCGGCAGCACGCTGGCGAGCACCGCGATGATCCAGCACGAGATCGACATTCCCCTTTTCCGGCTCTCGGCGATGATCGGTGAAGACAAAGCCCGCCGCGCCTGGCAGCGCTCGGCCCGCGCCGTCGAGCAATTGTCGCGCATCGTCGCCGATCTCGATCTATCCTGCGGCTTCGAGCGCAAGAAGACGCTGTTCCTGGCCGGGAACGCCTATGGCAGCCGCGCGCTTCGGAACGAGACGGAGATGCGGGGCACGGCCGGCATCGCCGCGCAATTCATCGATGCCGCCGCCCTTGCCGAGCGTTTCGCCATGAAGCGCACCGGTGCGATCCTCAGCGATATTTCCGCATCCGCCAATCCCGCGCAGATGGCGGCGGGCATCCTGCGCGCCGCGGCGGCGCGGGGCATGGATCTCGTCAGCCCGCTCGAAATCAGCGATCTGCGCGCGGCGGGCGGCGAGGTCTTCCTTGCCACGGCCGAGGGAGCGATCCTGTCGGCCCGCCATGCCATATTCTGCTCCGGTTACGAATTCCCCAAAGCCGTCGCCGACAAGGGGCAGGCCATCATCTCAACCTGGGCGCTGTCCACCCCGCCCGGCACACCTCTGCCGGACTGGCTGAAGGACTGGATCGTCTGGGAGGGTTCCGACCCCTATCTCTACCTCCGCCGCTCGCGGGACGGCCGGCTGATCGCCGGCGGCGAGGACGAGGAGAGCGCGGAGGCCTATCGCTCGCCGCAGAAGCTGCGGCAGAAAGCCAGGACAATCCGCCGCAAGGTCGAGACCCTGCTCGGCCTTTCCCTGCCGGAGCCCGATCATATCTGGGCGGCTCCCTTCGGCGCGACCGGCACCGGCCTGCCGCTGATCGGCCGCGTACCCGGCTTCGACAACGTCTTCGCCGTCATGGGCTTCGGCGGCAACGGCATCACCTTCAGCCAGATCGCTGCCGAGATCGTATCCGCCGAAATTGCCGGCCACGGCGATGCGGATGCCGGCCTCTTCGCCTTCGAGGGCGGGGATTCCTGACGAAGCGCAATTTTTACCGGATGCGATATTCCCCTTCCGTTGAATGGTTGCCGGCCGCAAGGCACGCTATGCTGGCAGCCATCCCATCGGAACAGAACCATGCTGCTTGCCATCCTTTCCGACATCCACGCCAACCGCGAAGCCTTCGAGGCGGTTCTCGCGATGGCGGAGGCGGCCGGGGCGGAGCGCTTCGTGCTGCTCGGCGACATCGTGGGCTATGGCGCGGATCCGCAATGGTGCGCCGACCGGGCCATGGCGCTTGCCGATGCCGGCGCCATCGTGCTGCGCGGCAACCATGATGATGCGGTCGGCAATCCTTCCGTTTCGATGAACCCGGTGGCGACGATGGCGCTCGAATGGACGCGCCGCCAGCTCGGCCCGCAGGCCCGCGCCTTCCTCGCCGCCCTGCCCCTTGAAGCACAGGATGGCGAATGCCTCTTCGTCCATGCCGATGCCAGCGCCCCGCACGACTGGAACTACGTGCTCGACGCGGAGGATGCCGCGCGGCATCTTTCCGCCTCGCACGCCCGCGTCGGTTTCTGCGGCCATGTGCATCGCCAGGCGCTCTACTGCACCGCGCCCGGCGGCAAGGTCACGCATTTCCGCCCTGTTGCGGCGACACCGGTGCCGCTTCTGCCGCAACGCCGCTGGCTCGCCGTCATGGGCGCCGTCGGCCAGCCGCGCGACGGCAATCCCGCCGCCGCCTTCGGGCTCTACGATACGCACAGCGCCGAGCTCAGCTTCCAGCGCGCCGTCTACGACGTGGAGGGCGCCGCCCGGAAAATCCTGGCGGCAGGGCTTCCGGCCGTGCTCGCCGAGCGTCTTGCCGAGGGACGGTGATGGTCAGGGCGCGGCTGAAACCCGGCGATGTGATCGACGGCTTCCTCATCGAGGAGATCGCCCACAATGGCGGCATGGCGCGCATCTGGACGGTCAGCCGGCCGGATATCGATTTTCCCATCCTGATGAAGGTGCCCGTCCTCGGCGAGGGCGACGATCCGGCGGCGATCGTCGGCTTCGAGATGGAGCAGATGATCCTGCCGCGCCTGTTCGGCCCGCATGTGCCGCGATTCGTGGCAAACGGCGATTTTTCGACGCTTCCCTATATCGTGATGGAGCGCCTGCCCGGCGCCTCGCTCTATCCGCTGCTGGAGCGTCTGCCGCTGCCGCCGGAAGAGGTCGTCGCCCTCGGGGCGAAGATCGCCGCGGCGCTCGATTCGCTGCACCGCCAGCATGTCGTCCATCTCGACCTGAAACCCTCCAATGTCATGTTCCGCGACAGCGGCGAGGCGGTGCTGATCGACTATGGCCTCGCCCGCCACATCCACCTGCCCGACCTGATGGACGAGCAGTTCCGCCTGCCCTACGGCACGGCGCCCTATATGGCGCCGGAACAGGTGCTCGGCACGCGCAGCGATTTCCGCAGCGATCTGTTCGCCCTCGGCGTGCTTCTCTATTTCTTCGCGACCGGCGAGCGCCCCTTCGGTGACCCGCAGCGCCTCAAGGGCCTGAAGCGCCGCCTGTGGCGCGATCCGCTGCCGCCGCGCGCCCGCAACGCCGCCATTCCCCCGGCCCTGCAGGAGATCATCCTGCGCTGCCTGGAGGTCAATCCCGCCTGGCGCTATCCGAGCGCCGCCCAGCTCGCCCTCGACCTGCAGGACCTCTCGTCCGTCAAGCTGACGGCACGGGCGGAGAAGATGAAGCGCGATCCGCTCTCCATGGTGCTGCGCCGCCGCTTCAACCCCGTGCCGATCGAGACCGTGCGGCCGCAGACCGCCGAGGCGCAGCTTGCCAATGCGCCGATCGTCGCCGTCGCCATCGACCTTGCCGCAAGCACGCCCGATCTTGCCGAGGCCATGCACCGGACCGTCGCACGCATCCTGGAAAACACGCCGGACGCCCGCATCGCCTGCATCAATGTGCTGAAGATCAACCGCATCGCCATCGATACCTCGCTCGACGAGGAAGGCCGCAACAAGCATGTGCTGCGCCTCGTCGAGTTGCGCAGCTGGTCGACAGGCCTTCCCGCGCCCGGCGGCGGCATCACCTTCCATGTGCTGGAAGCCGTCTCTCCCGCCGATGCGATCCTCGAATATGCAAGGGAGAACTACGTCGACCATATCGTCATGGGCGCCCGCGCCGAATCGACCATGCGCTCCATGCTCGGCAGCGTTTCCGGCGAGGTCGCCGCCCATGCGCCCTGCACCGTCACGGTGGTGCGCAACCGCCAGCGCCCGGATTGACAAGCGTCCGCAGAACGCCGCCCGCCCGTCATTCGCCTGTCATGTGACGATGATGTTTCTTCGCACCGTGAATGCACCCGGCGCCGCCCGCAGCAGGCGACGCCCAGCGGAGAACGCGTGAATGGACATGGCCCTGGCCTTCGCCCTTGCCTCGGGGGCTCTCGTCGCGACCAATCTCTTGAGCATCCTCGTCGCCGGGCGCCGGCTCGAGCCCACCGGCGCCGCACCGCCCGCGCCGAAGGAGACGCCGCCCGTCTCCATCGTCATCCCCGTGCGCGGCATCGAGAATTTCTCCGCCGAGACGCTGGGCCGCGCCTTCCGCCTCACCTGGCCGGAATACGAGCTTCTGTTCTGTGTCGCCCATGCGGGCGATCCCATCGTTCCGGAAATCGAGAAGGCGATGGCCGCCCATCCATCCATCGCCGCGCGCGTCCTCGTCGGCGACGATCGCATCGGCGCCAATCCGAAGCTCAACAATTGCGTCAAGGGCTGGCAAGCCGCCCGGCACGACTGGGTGATCCTTGCCGATTCCAATGTCCTGATGCCACCCGACTATATCCGGCACCTGACCGGCAGCTGGCGGGCCGACACGGGCCTCGTCTGCTCGACGCCGCTCGGCTCGCGGCCGGACGGTTTCTGGGCAGAGGTGGAGTGCATGTTCCTCAACACCCAGCAGGCGCGCTGGCAATATGCCGGCGAAGCGCTCGGCCTCGGCTTTGCGCAGGGCAAGAGCATGCTCTGGTACAAACCGATGCTCGATGCCAATGGCGGCATTCATGCGCTCAATGCGGAGATCGCCGAGGACGCCGCCTCCACCAAGCTCGTCAATCGCCTCGGCCTCAAGGTGCATCTCGTCTCGGCCCCGTTCGAGCAGCCGCTCGGCCGGCGCAGCGGCAGGGAGGTCTGGTCGCGCCAGTGCCGCTGGTCGCGCCTGCGCCGCGTCACCTTTCCCGGCTTCTTCGCACCGGAGATCCTGCTCGGCATCCTGCCGCCGCTGGCGCTTGCCCTTGTCGCGGCGGTTCTGGGCGATGCTCCGCTCCCGCCTGCGATCCTCCTTGTCGTCGCCAGCATCTATCTGCCGGAGATGGGCCTTGCCATGGCCAAGGGCTGGCGCCTTTCCCGCTGGTCGCTGCCGGCGATGGTCGTGCGTGATTGCCTGATGCCGGCCATCTGGCTGCGCGCCTGGATCGCCGGCAAGATCGACTGGCGCGGCAATACGATGACGATCGGCACGGGGGCTTGCGAATTGAAGGAGGCGCCGGCCGGCCCCTGATCCGCCTTACCGCTTGATCCGCAACCCCTCCAGCAAAGTGCGGAAGCCTTGCACGGCGCGCCGCGAGGTCTCTTCCGGATCCTCCGACTTGGCGATCCACAAGGCGGCATGGCTGCTCGCGCCGTTGATCAGCCGGGCGGCCGCTTCCGTATCGATCTCCGCCACGATGACGCCGTCGGCCTTCAGCCGTTCGATGCTGCGGCTGAGGGCGGCGATGCAGCCATTGTTGGTCGGCCATTGCGAGACGTCGCCCAGCACCGCCGGCCCGTCGCGGAACATGATGCGCTGGATTTCCGGCTCCAGCGCCATTTCGATATAGGCGACACATTCCTCGACGAAGCCCCGCCAGCGGTTCGGCGCGGCGGCCGATATCCGGTTCAGCCGCGCGGTCATTTCCCCGTCGATCTCCTGGATCACCGCGCGCAGAAGCCCTTTCTTGTCACCGAAATGGTGGTAGAGTGCCCCCCGCGTCAGCCCCGCCCCGGCGGTGAAATCATCCATCGAGGATTCCGCGTAACCCAGCGTGCCGAAGGCCTGACGGCCGGCGGCAATCAGCTTGGCGCGGGTTTCGGCGATCATTTCCTCACGAGGCTTACGCATGGCATCTCCTGTTCACATACGCTGCGTATTTTATTTGACATACGTCGCGTATGCAACTAACTCTTGGACATACGCCGCGTATGTAAGTGTCAAATCTCGCATTTTCAGGAGCCGACATGCCAAACCCCTACAAAGAGATTTTCAGCGTGCCGGGAACGAGGGCCTTTTCGGCCGCCGGCTTCCTCGCACGCCTTCCCATCGCCATGGCGCCGATCGGCATCGTCGCCATGCTCTCGCAAACCCATGGCGAATACTGGCTGGCCGGCGCCGTCTCGGCCACTTTCGCGCTCACCAATGCGCTGATCTCGCCGCAGGTGTCCCGCTTCGTCGATCGCTTCGGCCAGGCCGCCGTGCTGACGCCGGCCACCATCGTCTCGGTCCTCGCCTTCCTGGCGCTGATCGCCGGAACCCACCAGGGCTGGCCGGTCTGGACCCTCTTCGCCGCCGCCTTCCTCGCCGCCGCGATGCCCAGCATGCCCGCCATGCTGCGTGCCCGCTGGACGGAGCTTTTCCGCGATCGCCCCGAGCTCAACACCGCCTTCGCCTTCGAATCGGCCGCCGACGAGCTGGTCTACATTGCCGGCGCCTCGCTGTCGGTCGGCCTCGCCGTCGCCCTCTTCCCGCAGGCCGGCATGCTCGTCAGCACGGCTTTCCTTGCCGTCGGCACATTGGCCTTCGTGCTGCAACGCGCCACCGAACCCGCCGTGCGCCACGTCGCCGGCAGCCCGCCGCAGAAATCGGCGATCCGCCTGCGCCCGGTGCAGATCATCACGCTTGCGCTCATTTTCGTCGGCGCCACCTTCGCGACCGCCGAAGTCTCCGCGGTCGCCATCACCAAGAATCTCGGCCAGCCGAATGCCGCAAGCCTCGTCATCGGCGTCTATGCCATCGGCTCTTTCGTCGTCGGCCTCGTCCTCGGCGCGCTGAACCCGAAAATGGCGCTGCAGAAGCAATTGATGATCGCCGTCGTCGTGCTGGCGCTGACCGCACTGCCGCTGCCCTTCGCCGGCACGGTGCCGCTGCTCGCCGTCGCGGTCTTCGTCAGCGGCATCGCCATCTCGCCGACCTTCATCACGGCCTTCGGTCTCGTCGAGCGCCGCGTGCCGGCTGCCATGCTGACGGAAGGCGTCACCTGGGTGACGACCGGCATCGGCATCGGCATGGCGCTCGGTGCCTTCGTCGCCGGCTGGGCGGTGGACAGTTTCGGCCCGCAGAACGGCTTCTGGGTCTCCGTTGCGGCCGGCCTCGGCGCTGCGCTCACCATCGGCCTCGGCCAGCGGGTCCTTGCCGGCCAGGATCCTGACGACGGGATCGGCGCCCTCGCCCAGGCGGCCGAATGACGAAAGCAGGAAGCCCGGCAGAAATGCCGGGCTCCGGCTCTTGAAGGCCACGGGTGCCGCGTGGATCCTCGGGTCGAGCCCGAGGATGACGGCAGAGGGGAACCGGGCCCGGTGGAGACATCGGGCTTTTTTTTGTTGGAAATGTCTTGTTGGAAATGCCACCTCTCCCGTCGTCATCCTCGGGCTCGGCCCCGAGGATCCACCGCCGCACCCGCGGCGAGGCCGGTCGGGTCTGGCCGGACAGACGCAAAGGGGCGTTCCTCAGACGAGGCGGCTCTGCTCCAGCGCCGCTTCCACGAAACTTGCGAAAAGCGGGTGCGGATCGAGCGGGCGGCTCTTCAGTTCCGGGTGATACTGCACGCCGATGAACCACGGATGGTCCGGATATTCCACCGTCTCCGGCAGAACGCCGTCCGGCGACATGCCGGAAAAGACGAGGCCGCAGCTTTCCAGCCGCTCCTTGTAATCGACATTCACCTCGTAGCGGTGGCGATGGCGCTCGGATATCTCTGTGGAGCCGTAGATGTCGGCGATCTTCGTGCCGCCCTTCAGCGCCGCGCGATAGGCGCCAAGACGCATCGTGCCGCCAAGATCGCCGGAAGCCGAACGCTTCTCAAGCTCGTTGCCCTTAACCCATTCCGTCATCAGGCCGACGACGGGCTCCGCCGTCTTGCCGAATTCGGTGGACGAGGCCTTTTCGATGCCGGCGAGATTACGCGCCGCTTCCACCACCGCCATCTGCATGCCGAAGCAGATGCCGAAATAGGGCACCTTGCGCTCGCGGGCAAAGCGCGCCGCATTGATCTTGCCTTCCGACCCGCGCTCGCCGAAACCGCCGGGAACGAGAATGCCGTGCACCTTTTCAAGATAGGGCGCCGGGTCTTCCTTCTCGAAGACCTCCGATTCGATCCATTCGAGCTTGACCTTGACGTGGTTGGCGATGCCGCCGTGGTAGAGCGCCTCGATCAGCGACTTGTAGGCGTCCTTGAGGCCGGTATACTTGCCGACGATGGCGATCGTCACCTCGCCTTCCGGCGTCTTGATGCGATCGGAAACGGTCTGCCAGGCTTCGAGGCGCGGCTTGGGCGCCGGCTCGATGCCGAAGGCGGCCAGCACCTCGTCGTCGAGGCCTTCCTTGTGATAGGCGAGCGGCACGTCGTAGATCGACGCGACGTCGAGCGCCTGGATGACCGCCGTCGGGCGCACGTTGCAGAA
>Ga0182742_1002824_pt1 | contig 18424 bp, 19 predicted proteins | sample eDN5th37CBELigMG_FD_128880 | JGI IMG/M metagenome (GOLD analysis project Ga0182742, IMG submission 128880) | Enriched Miracle-Growth compost microbial communities from Emeryville, California, USA - eDNA 5th pass 37_C BE-Lig MG (version 2)... ...
CAAAAACACCGTTTATTTCTAAAAAAATTCTTCAAAATGAAGCGAAATCAGCAAGTCATCGTTTATGTAAAAAAAGATGATAGCGTTCAAGAGGTAATGGGGAGAGTGAGTACCGTTGGACGCGACTTTGTTATGCTAAACAATTTAACAGATCGAATATGGATTCCCTATCCTATGATTGAATCAGCGAATATTCCATCAGGAGTCCCAAATTTTACAAATTCACATCAATATTTTCTTTATGACAACGAGTTGAAAAAGAAGCTAATGACGAACTTTGGGGACACCGTATCAAGACGAGACTTACTGAAGCAACAATTTTATGAAGAAACCCTTAGGACCAACTTACATTCTTGGAAGGGTCTTTGGGTCAATGTAACTAGTAATCAAACAAATTTTATCGGGAGGATTGAGGCATCTGAGAACAAGGGATTAACGATAAAAAAAGTGTTTGATGAAATAGAAATAGCGTGGTCAGAAATCACATATATCCAATCGATAAGCTCGTTTACTAAATGGAAGTACTTTTCTAAGGAAATATGGAACAAATTTTTAACAATCTAGGGATAACTGTCGTTGCCGGAAAGAGATGTCAGAATATGCTAGCTATAACACATTGAATGGAGGATGAAATCTTTGTCAGATAAACCGATTAGGTCTGAAGAAGCAGTAGAGTTAGAGGTCAGACTGAAAACAGAAAAGAAAGACGTATTGGGTGATCAATTTGCTGGAAATGAACAGGAAGATCATCAGGATTTCCCTGCAGCAGACCTTAAGCATAAGCCGAATCTTGAGGATGAAAAAGAAAAAGAAAGAGAAGAGGAAAGTTCCGAGTTAGTAAGTTCTGAGTTAGATATTGAGGATGAGTTATTTCGTCAATTTGAGTATCTTCTCGGTGACTCTGTCTTAGTTGTAACAGAGACCCAACAGCTAAATCTATTAGGGCAAACGTTTAGGCCGATTTTTTGTGGAACCGTTTGCGAAGTGGAAATAGGGCACATCACGTTATATCCAGTTACTATCAAATTATTAAATGCACCGTTCCATCAATCCCCATTTCCGTTATCGATTCCTTTTGAAAAAATTGCACACTTTACCCCTAACTTTGATTGCGGTATGAGGTTTCCACTGGTCTAAAACGAATACAAAGGAGGTTTTTTCATGGCACAGCAGTCAGTGAATCAGATCCATGACGAGGGTTTAATCGAACATTTTAGAATGGGAAAGGGAAATCGAGTGTTTATTTTAACACCGTCCTATCCGTTTATGTTTATTGGAATTATTAAGGATGTTAGAGGAGATGTTGTGGATGTTTGGGTAGAAACCACCCATTTCTCACAATTAGAAAATCGGATATGGCATATCCACATTGACAATATTGAGGTGTTTTATATTGAACGTGAAGGAGAACCAGAGATTCCAAGACTCAGTGAAGATTACTACTAGATTGTTGAAGGGGGGAAATCAATGTTAAGAAGATATCACGTTGTTGGAATCCCGTTAAGGATAGTGGTTAATAATTTTGGTGACCACAATCCTGACGGCAGAATTTATGTATTAAAGGAAAATGAACAAAAAGTAAGAGAGTTAGTGAGAAAAAATCCGTTTACACCTGTTGAATTAGTACAGCCACTTACAATCAGAGCATGTGCAGAAGATACTGTAGAAATCCTCTTTGAAAATCAACTTCCGTTTAATGCTGGTATGCATTTTCAGGAAGCTAATTATGATGTGTTAGACTCTGATGGAGCGGACGCAGGCTATAACCCTGATACAACGATTCCTTGTGGAGACTCAATCCTTTATCGAATCTATGCCTCCCGGGAAGGAACTTATTTCTTTACGGACCTTGGGAATATTTCTAGTACAGAGGAAGGATCAAGTATTCAGGGATTATTTGGCGCGCTTTTAGTAGAAAGGAAGGGCTCAAAGTGGACAGATCCCGTAACGGGAGGACCGTTAAACAGTGGTGTATATGCGGATATTCACCATCCATTTTTGCCTTCTTTTAGAGAATATGCTTGGTATTTTAGTGACCAGATGGAAATTAATGACCTGACAGGAAACAGGCCATTGAATCCGATGACCAATCAAGAAGCAGAGTCTTTTCATGGAATAAATTTACGTTATGAACCCATGACAAACCGAAAACGCCTTATTGAAGAGGGAGTTGTGTGCCCAGATTGTGATTCAGAGGAAGTTCACCATGATTCCTGGGTGTTCGGTGATCCTGCGACGCCTATTCTACGAGGTTACAAAGGGGACCCAGCCATCATTAGACTGATTCATGGAGGGGTCAAGGAAACACATGTTTTTCATTACCATGTTCATCAATGGTTAGGTGACCCAACGAATACACAATCGGAGATTCTTGATTCTCAATCCATCAGTCCCCAGTCTCATTATGATATTCAGCCATTATATGGACTAGGTAGCCTTCATGGGGCAATTGGTGATGCGATTATCCATTGTCATTTATACCCACACTTTGGCGCTGGGATGTGGGGGATAAATAGAATCTTTGACACACTACAAGACGGAAGCCAATGCTATCCGAATGGTGTACCGATTGCACCTCTCCGGCCTTTACCAGACAGACCAGCTCTGCCAGCTCCAACACCTGAACGCCCTGGGTTTCCGAATTTTATCCCAGGAAAAGTTGGTTTCAAAGCACCAAGACCACCATTAGGCATTATTGGTGGACGTGAAATGACTGAACTAGAAAAGAATGCGGCCATCCCAAATGCAAGACCAGGTGCGGTATTTGTTGAGCCCACATTAGATGATAATGTAAATGTCGTAGAATTTAATGTTTCTTGTATTGAAATGCCTGTTGTTTACAACAAACAAGGGTGGCACGATCCTAAAGCAAGATTTTATGTATTTGACGAAGATATAGATGATATCTTGTCTGGTAAAAAAGAACCCGAGCCACTTGTTTTCCATGTGCCAGCCGGCACGGCCATACGATTTAATTACACGAACAGGTTGCCACATGTTTTAGATGGAGATGCCTTTCAGTTAGTAACAAGAACGTATGAAACGGGGTTTCATATTCATTTTGTAAAGTTTGATGTGCTTGTTACAGATGGAGCGAACACTGGGTGGAACTATGACAGCTCAGTCCTTCCAGGTGAGACAATTCAATATGAATGGTACGCTGATACTGAGTTGAAGGCGTTCTTCTTTCATGATCATTTATTTGCGAACTCTCATCAGCAACACGGGGTGTTTGGGGGTGGAGTCATACAACCTAGATTTTCGGAATTTTTTGATTCCTGTACCGGCGAGGAGGTCGATCACGGCACACAAGTGACTGTTTCCAATCCACTGGTTCCTGATTATCGGGATTTCTCACTCTTTATTCAGGATTTTACGATGCTATTTGATAAGGACGGGTGTCCAATCCAGCCTCCGCCATTCCCAGGTTCAGAAGATGACCCAGGCGTGTTTGGCGTCAATTATAAGTGTGAACCACTGAAGTTTCGGTTGGGAGAAGAGTGTGACCCAGCATACTCCTTTAGCTCCTATGTTCATGGGGATCCCGTTACACCAGTCTTTAGAGGATATGCAGGGGACCCAATCCGAATCAGGCTTCTACAGGGAGCGCATGAGGAGTCGCACAGCTTTAATGTTCATGGTCTTAAGTGGAAAGAAGAAAGACCGGATTTAGGATCACATTTCACTTCCCAACAGCATACCGGAATTTCAGAATCGTTTACGTTTGAAACAGAATTGAAAGGACCAGGCGACTATCTGTGGGCCTTTGAAACAGAAGAAGATATATGGCTCGGAACATGGGGTTTAATCAGAGCATATGACGAAATTGTAGACGATTTGATTGTTCTACCAGACAAATCTTGTCCTCCACCACGGACAAAATCGCTCCCATATCCGACAGGTAAGCCACCAGGACGTGCTGAGCCTCTATCGACAATGCCACCGCATGCCTCTTCATGTCTACCTATCCGAAAGTATGATGTGGTCGCATTTCAAACACCAATCATTTACAACTCGTATGGTGACCATGACCCGTATGGGATTGTTTTTGCCCTCGCAGAGGATGTAGATGACATTCTTTCAGGTAAAAAGAATTCAGAACCACTTGTATTGAGGGCAAATGTGGGAGACTTAGTTGAAGTATCACTTACAAGTCGTCTGAAATTTGATTTATTTCCATTTAAAGACGGAATTCACCCTTATCCGCCAGTAAAAGAGCAAGGTTTTTATCCACCATCATTACGAATTTCACTTCATACTAGTTTACTTGATTATGATGTTCGCACTTCTAGTGGGGATACGGTTGGCTATAACCCAGATCAGACGGTAGGACCAGGAGAGGTTATTACCTATCGTTGGTTTGTAGATGGACAATTTGGAACATGTGCAATGTGGGATATGGCGGATTTGAGAAATCACCGTTCCTTTGGGACCTTTGGGGCATTTATCGCCGAACCACGTTATACGACCTACCATGACCCATGCACGCTTAAAGAGGTTAAAGCAGGGGCGAATGTAGTACTGAAAAACCCACTTCTCCCGAGTACTAGAGAGTTTGTGCTAATCATGCATGATGGGGTCCGGCTAGAAGACAAAAATGGCCAGCTAATTGTTGACCCGTTAGATGGGATTATTCCTCCTGTAGGAGAAGTGGACGATGTTGACACTTATGATAATGGTTCCCGAGGTTTTAATTACCGTAGTGAACGGTTAATTAATCGCTACCGTGAAAATCAAGACCTTAGTAAGTTATTTTCTTCAGAGGAGTTTGGTGATCCTGCAACACCACTATTTGAAGCATACCCTGGAGAGGCGGTAACTTTCTGTTTGACAAACCCTTCAGAAAGAAGGAGAGCACACACCTTTCATCTTCACGGTCATTATTGGAAATTTGACAGCAAAGATTTAGATTCACGAGTACAATCCTTCGAAGGGCATATTGTCGCAGGATTTACGGCTGATTTACGCTTAATCGGTGGCGCTGGAGGAGTGTTTAACTTCCCAGGTGACTATCTCTATCGTTCTGGAAATATCATGTGGGATATCGAACAGGGAATGTGGGGGATTTTCAGAGTTCATGACAAACTCCAGCCACATCTTCCGAAACTAGAATAAGGGAAAGCGGGGGAGTTCATCCCCCGATAAAAGAAAGGATGTGAAAAGATGACGAAAGAACAGGACAAAACTTTTTTGGACAATTGTGTACCATTAGGAGAACATGATGATTTTTGTATACCAAGAGAATGCTGCCCTGAAAGAATTCCCACTCCACTTTACCCTTCTCCTAATTCTTGTTTACCTCATGAAGAACTGGAGGAACTAGAGGCTAGAATCGAAAAAGCTAACCGGCTCCTTTTAGATTTAGGATTGTCAGATCGTGGAAACGGGTTTGATGACGACTTTGAGAAACTAAACGAGGAAGCGCGGATGAGAGCCTTTGATGGCTTGGTAGGTCAGATCGTTAGAGTGAAAATTGATTGTGAAGCAGAAGCAGCAGAAGATGAAGTAGAAGGGACTGAAGTAATCGGTACTGCCACAGTTGGTTCTAAGCGCATTAGAAAAGTAAAGGCAAAGAGACGAACTGGTCGACTTTCTAGGAAGAAAAAGAAGGTTTTGAGGAAATCGTTAAACAGAACGAGAGTACAGGCCAAGACTCAACAAACAAAAAGAACGGTAGAAGGAAGGGTACACCTGGTTGGTCGAAACTTTGTTCTTCTTAAAAGTGTGGATAAGGAAATTATTATTCCATTGCTTAAAGTATGCTCAATTTTTCTAAAAAACCAATATGCAACACCTGTCAATGAATCGGACTTGCTATGTTTAGACCCTTGCTTTAGAAGAGCATTGACCTTCCGGTTTGGTGAAACAGTTGCTTCATCTCCGGAATTAATCCAACTCTTTTACAGAATTCCTCTTAATATTTATTTATTACTTTTTGAGGGTAAGAGAATTAGAATTAGATTATCTGATACGTTAGTGGTGGGGACACTATTAAAAGTAGAAAAAGAGCAGATAAGGTTATCCTTAAAGGACGGTAAAGATAGGACCATTTCACTCAATCAAATTTGTTCGATTTTCCATTAAAGGGCCTTATTGTTTAAAAAACATGCAATTAACTTAAACCCGATGAGAATCGGGTTTCTTTTGCATGAAGTAACTAAAAACACCCGAAGGTATACAATTTACGATTCCTCGAAGTAGAAATGAAAGAAAGGTTGTTCTTCTTATCTATCAAATTTGTCATTCTTAAAGCAAGAAGAAAGGTGCAAAGGTCTCCATCTGTGACCTTTGCACCTTTTTCATTTTATACTTCTTAAAGTTCAATTGAACAGATTTTATCAAACGGGAAGATGCGATAGCGATACTTTTTGCCTTTGACGTTTTTTCGTTTACAGCTACCAGACCGCTTTAGTTTTACTTGTTTCCGTTTGCTGCGGATTTCTACAAAGTTTGTACCAACAAAACAAACTCGGCCCTTTACTCCCTTTTCCTCACCATCACAATCGACTTTTAATTTTACGTCACAGTCTAGGAGCTGACGGAAACGAAACGCTAAGCCTCCTTGTAACCCTCCTAATCGAACTCTAAAGTCGTGGCTGCACAAATGTCCAAATCTAAAGTGACCGGAGCAATAAGAACAATGGCAATCTTTATGAGAATGCCCTTTACACCCATGGTGATGACAGGAACTATGGTGGGAGAAAGCGTGGTGGTGACCATGGTCAAAATGGCTGTGGTGGTGAATATTACGGTGATCATGTCCATGGTGACTAGAGTGATGACAATGATTATGGTTAAAATAACTCATTTAATAGCCTCCTTTCTAAAATATTTCTATTTGCTAGTTTTGATGAAGATAGGCTCTCTAGTATCTCTCTTTTTTCTTCTTCTTTTCAAATCTCTCAATGAGAATTTCTTCTACTAATTCTTCTAGTAAATCTTTAAAATCTTCGTGGTCACTACAAGGCTTAAAGTCCTGTTTCTTTGGTTTGAGAGGAGTTAAAATTCTAAACTCGGAACAACAGCAACAGCAATTAAAGTGACTACGATGGTTTTGTGGGGGCGAGTATGAAGGCGAATGGTGGTAATGTCGTTGGCTGTGACTGTGGCATGTACAATGTTTATTATGATGAAAATGCATATAATGATGCGACCCCTTACAGCAATGGGAATGGTAATAGGTCATAATTATCCCTCCTTTCATCGTTCTCTTCTTATTTTATGTGGTATTAACGAAAGTGCATAAGCGGTTGTCCGTTTATAAAGGAAAATGGGTAGCTAGCAACCTAATGTAAACGCTGATATTTTTAGACAAAAATGGAAAACTTTCTGCTGAAAAGGGATGTTTGTCTATACCCATTTAAGGTTTGAAAATATATTATATGGAATGGAAAAATGCTTTTCGTGAAAGGAGGATTAAAATGACCGAAAAGGATCGAGAACCAATGAAGGATGTCTTGATGAAGCTCCCGCCTAATTATACTGTTGGATCTTTATATGTGAACGGGGCAATGATAGCTGTTGCACGTTTTGTGAATTACTCTAAAGGTCTAGCTTATTTTATTGGTCCTGATTTAGAGCTTATTCTTATAGATGGAGACAAAATTGATGGAATGAGTTTTGCTACTGAAGAGTGTTGTGAAGAAGAGGAAGAATATGAATAGTACAGTGCTGTACACAGTATATTAAATAGCTTTTTGTTATCCTTGGAATTTTATGTTATTAGCCTCTTTTACTATTAGGAGGCTGTTTGTCCATGCGTTTTGCCGTGTAAGCTAATATATTATACTATCCCTGACTTAAGGGGAACCGTACGAAGGAGGTGTTAGATATGAACCAATATAAAAAATCGATAGAAGATATCCTTAAGAAGTGTCCACCAGGATATCCGGTTTCAAATCTTATGGGGTATGGCGCGCCTGTGAATCTTGAATACTTCTCAAACTATGACGATGGATTGGCATACTTCGTTGCCAATGGCCAAGTCTTTGTTTATGAGGCTGACAAGATACATGGATTGATTTTTGGTGCAGCAGATGCTGCGGAAGAAGATTTAGAGGGCGAAGAAGAAAGTGCGGAATAAACCATAGCTTGCTACCTTCAAAGATAGCTGGTTTAAACCTAACCAGCTATCTTTGATAGAAAAACTATTAAAATACTTCTAGTAATCCCTAATCATAGCTTTCACAATCAACTTCACCTGCAAAAGTGATTCCATTAATTTCACTGCATTCAATGGTCATTACATTTTCACTATCAGAGAAATATACGAGTTTTTGATTAGGGTCATAATGAATAAAAAATGATACATAAACTTCAGTTCCGTTTGTAATAATTGATCTTACAGGGTAGTTTGAAGGAAGCGATTTAAATAAACTAATGAAACCAAGCTTTTCCTCTGTTGTCTCTTCATATAGATTAAAAGAATTTGGAGATGAAAAGGAGACTTCAGTCAATTCAGGGTTATCATGGCCTTTTATTTCTAAGTCTTCTGTGGAGATAGGAGGGTTTTGCGAGACCTCTTGTTTATCCACTTGAAAATCTTCAGGTAAAGAAATGATCTTGTTTTGAAATGGTGAGTTCTCTTCCTGTCTTTCCCCAGATATTCCGTTCACGTTAGAAGTATCGCTCGGATCTTCTATAGGGTTTATAGTATAAAGGGGATTTTTCTCATTCTTCAAAACTGATTCTATAGGATGAAAACTGATACTCTGAGAAGAAGATGCCTCCTCATGTAGGTCGTCTTTATTAATTTGATTATATTCATCCAATAAGGAAAGTGGTTCATCCTCTATACTTGTTTCAATGAAAGAAAAGGGTTCCTGTTCCGTTTTGTCATAATTATCACGTTTGTACTCACCTGAAGAGGAAGAATCCTCCAAAGGAAGAAACTGTTCATCCTCCACACTTGTTTCTATGGAAGACGGAAAGTCATCGACTGAGACTTCATGACCAATGCTACTAGCTTGATCTTCGGCTCTTGATTCAATGGAAGAAGATTGATTATCTGAATCGTCGAGAACACTGCTAATGGAAATACCCGGAGAAGAAGACTCCTGCAAAGGAAGTATCTGTACATCCTCCATACTGGATTCAAAGGAGGACGAAGATTTCTCACCTAAGTCGTTGAGATCAACGTTACTGGACACATCCGAAGAGGAAGATTCTTCATCAGAGAGAAGAGTTTCCTCCTCCACACTAGATTCAATGGAAGACGAAGATTCGTCATCAGAGCCATCAAGACCACCGCTACTGGACACATCCGAAGAGGAAGATTCTTCATCAGAGAGAAGAGTTTCCTCCTCCATACTAGATTCAATGGAAGACGAAGATTCGTCATCAGAGCCATCAAGACCACCGCTACTGGACTCATCCGAAGAGGAAGATTCTTCATCAGAGAGAAGATTCGCCTCCTCCACACTAGATTCAATGGAAGACGAAGATTCCTCATCAGAGCCATCAAGACCACCGCTACTGGACACATCCGAAGAGGAAGACTCGTCATCAGAGAGAAGGTTTTCATCTTCCACACTAGATTCAATGGAAGACGAAGATTCCTCATCAGAGCCATCAAGACCATCGCTACTGGACTCATCCGAAGAGGAAGATTCATCACCAGAGAGAAGAGTTTCCTCCTCCTCTGAGGATTCAGTGAAAGAAGATGATTCATCGACTTGGACGATGAAATCATTGTTATTCGATTCATTCAAATTGAATGTTTTTGTCTGCGAATCATCAGACTCTGAGATAGATAGTTGTGGATCCAATGAGGTTTGGTCTGATTTCTGGAATTGCAACTGAAGCTGATTTAACTTATTTTCACTATCTCTGATATCCTCCTCCATACTATCGATAAGTTCTTGGTTCGCCCGGTTTAGCTCCATTAAAGTTTCTGAGTATGTGCCATCTGCCAAGGCATCTCTCTGCGATTTTTTAAGACTTTTGATGCTTGCCTTAATTTCCTGCAAATCTGATTTTAATTTCCTTATTTCAATTAATATTCTCGTTTTTTCTTCGTTGGTGTACAACTGGTTTTGTAGATTTTTATAAAAGTAGGTTTGCTGTTGTACCTTTAATAAGTTATGAAGCTGGGTTACATAAAGCGTAGGGTTTAGATTGCGAACGAAATAGGGGAAATTCTCCAATGAGTCTCTCTCCTCTGTAATTTTTTTATTAATATATGACATTAGGCAATTGACGTGAGGTTTTATTATGATGGAGTGCGTACTTTTTTATCATTGAACTCATAATCGATTGGATAAAGTTAACATGACAGCTGACAGCAGTTGGATGCTTAGGCTTAATAAAGACATAAATAAGATCATGTCCTGCTCTGCCCATATATCAGCCGGAAGTCCGCATAGACTTGGATCTAGCGCAACAGCTCCTAGCATTGAACCCATTATCCCACCAACGCCACCATTAAAAATTCCTGCAATTAATGATTGCATATTAACCATAGAACCAAACAAAGCGCCGAAAGCAATCCCTAAAAATAAGGTGAAGGTACTGACAACCTCAAAATGCTGAGGGAACAATAAAAATAGATTAAGTGCTAGCACAAAACTACAAGATGTACTAGCTAAATACGTAACAGTGAAACCAAATCTCTCGCTAAATAAATACCGCTGCCGATATAAGGAGAAATAGCCCCAACCTGTAACCGTAATATTAATGAAGGTGATAAAAATTAATAAAAAGACCATTTTCTCCCTCCATAAGAATTCCTTCAATATCCATATATTCAATTGACCACTTTTATCTAGAACTATGATCGATAAGCTGAAGTAAGTAATAGCACATAGCAACTCAAAATAAAAAACTCAATGAATAGAATAAACATAGGACCTTCAGAGGCAGCTGCGCCTACCATTGGCGACATAATTCCCATCATAAGGCCATTAATATACCCGGTTAGTACGGATTGGTAATCAAACAAGGCGCCAAATAAACCTCCCGCCACCATACCTAGTAATGCTGTCGAAATAATTACCTCAATAAAATGCAAGGGAAAAAGGTTAATCAAAATCACGCCAGTTCCGAGTGCCAATCCACCTCCCGCGGCCATTGCAATATTCATTCCTAAGTGAAAGCCGATTAAATTACGCCGAGGATAAAGAAAAAGGTATGCTATACATGCAGTAGTCAAATTTATTAGTAGAAACCACCCAATCCATTGTGGCACAATGAATTCCCTCCGTATTCTTAGGTTTAAAATGTCTATTGTCCTTTGTGGGGGGGGGGGAACGGGTATGCCCACCAACAACATAAAACTCCACCCATTATTCTCCATTAGTTCACTTTATGCATATAAAAGAATTTAGGTGTTTGCTTATCTTAAACTAAATTTACGAACTTACAGTTCCCCCTTTTGACTGTGGACAGCACCTTTACTATTGAAATTCATAAGATAATAAGGATACGTATGAATAACTAGCTGTGAGGGATTAATATGTTTCATGATAAGCGAAGGAAGACCTTATTTGTTTTTATTAGTCTCATGATCCTAACGGTAGGATTTTTTGCTCTCAATAAGATCCTTAACACGGGGGAAGGTTTACCGGTTCTCGACGAGGCAGTTCCTTTTGTGATGGAGGATGCCTACAATGAACCATACGATTCTAATAATCAAAAAGTGAAACTCTTGGCGTTTTTTTATACGAATTGTCCCGACATTTGTCCGCTAACAATGATGGATTTTTCTCTTCTTCAACAAGATCTAGAGGAATCGAATCTTTTTGGGACAGAGGTTGAACTGGTAGCGATTACGCTTGATCCAGAAGTTGACACTCATGAAGTTATTAAAGATTATGCCGAGAACTTTAATGCGAATCGCGAAGGGTGGAGGTTTTTAAGAGGAACTCCAGAAGAAACAAAAAGAATTGCAGATTCCTTCCATATGAAATATAAAAAAGTAGAAGGAGATTATATAGCACATAATACAACGATGTTTTTAATTGATCAAAACAATAAGATTAGAGGACTTTATGATATGGCGAACGCGAAGGAAAGAGTGAATAGGGAAGAAATCATGAACTCTATTGAAAAGTTGGTTGATTCAAAATAACCGTTCAGGTTTTTTGTTCGGCAATGAAAAGATAAACGATTCAGTGGGGAAACTGATTTTGTTTCCCCTTTCAACGACAGAATAGTTGCGGGAAAAGATGTAAACGTGTAGCCTTTATAATGAATGACAACTTCATTGGAGTAATCCAACTGTTTATTTTAAAATAGAGAAGACTGAATGATAATAAGGAGTGGACGTTTATGTCTGAACAATTTGAGAAGGCAACATTTGCTGGGGGCTGTTTCTGGTGTATGGTCCAGCCATTTGATGAACAACCAGGAATTAAAGAGGTCGTTTCAGGCTATACAGGAGGTCATAAAGAAAACCCTACATACGAAGAAGTTTGCTCTGATACCACTGGACATTATGAAGCCGTTCAAATTACGTTTGACCCTGAAGTGTTTCCATACAAAAAGTTGCTTGAACTTTTCTGGCAGCAGATTGATCCAACTGATGAAGGTGGACAATTTAACGATCGTGGATCGTCATACCGAACAGCAATTTTTTACCACAATGAGGCTCAAAAAGAAATGGCTGAGGAATCAAAAGCACAAGTAGCGTCAAGTGGGCGTTTTCACAAACCAATTGTCACAGCGATTTTGCCTGCATCTACTTTTTACCCTGCAGAGGAGAAACATCAAGATTATTATAAAAAAAATTCCTTCCATTACAATCTCTATAAAGAGGGGTCTGGTAGAGCTCGGTTTATCCGTGAGAATTGGAAGAAAACCAAAAGTGATGAGGAGCTACGCAAGGAGTTAACTCCTATTCAATATGAGGTTACTCGAAATAATGCAACAGAACCTCCTTTCCGTAACGAGTTTTGGAACCATACTGAAGAAGGAATTTATGTTGATATTATATCAGGTGAGCCTCTGTTTAGTTCCAGGGATAAATATGACGCCGGTTGTGGCTGGCCGAGCTTTACCAAGCCAATTCGTCGTTCAGAAATTGATGAAAAGCTGGATACCTCGCATGGTATGCGGAGAATAGAGGTAAGAGGGAAAACGGCAGATACGCACCTTGGTCATGTATTCGACGATGGACCTGGACCAGATGGGGCAAGGTATTGCATTAATTCTGCTGCATTGAGGTTTGTTCCAAAGGAAAAGCTTGAAGAGGAAGGGTACGGAGAGTATTTAGCGTTGTTCAAGTAATAAGTAGAAATAGCACCATCCACATATGAGGATGGTGCTTAATTTTTTTTGAGTGGAGGAATAATGGGAATACTATTTGCAGAGGTGATAATTTATGCAATCAATAAAAGGTGAGATTCTATCGGGAGAGTTTGATGAAGTTGATAATGTGTTTACACTTCAAACCATTAAGAGTTTACAGACGGAAACAACTTTGAAGAAAAATCAGTTAGAAAGTTTATATGCTTATTTAAATAGTCATCTTAATGAAGATGGTCAAGTCCTCTCGCTTTTCGATCAATTACTTATTAGATTGTCGCAAGAGGAAGTAAAAACATTATTAACTGATTTGGATAGCATATCAAGGTTGTATCATTAATACTGATTTGCACATTTAGTACCAGGATTCCTACATTTCGCACCATTCGTTTCCTTGACATGAAACCAAAAGGTGTTTTATTAACGAAAGAAATTTATTTAAAGGGGAATTAAAATGGAAGAGCAAAATCTAAATACACTACCAGAAATTAAACAAACGATTCTTATAGAAGCACCGATCCATAAGGTATGGGAAGTAGTTGCAACTTCTAAAGGAATTGAATCATGGTTTATGCCCAATGATTTTGAGCCTGAGGTTGGATATGAGTTTCATCTACAATCTCCTTTTGGTCCATCCCCATGCAAGGTGTTCTTTTTCTTGGGATACTGATGGGTGGATTGTATCGTTTCATTTGAAAGAGATGGATAATAAAACCGAATTTACGCTAATCCATGGTGGATGGAAGCATCCTGATGAAATCATTGGCAAAGCAAATGAGACTAGTTCTGTGATACATGATCGTATGGCACAAGGTTGGGTAGGAATTGTCGGTAAGCTAAAAAAGGTTGTTGAGGGGTAAGTGATAGTAGCTAAGCATGATGTCTTTCAGGCAATTGCAGACCCTACACGTAGAGAGGTACTTAAACTGCTATCGAATGAGGAGATGCCTATTTCAAAAATCACCTCTTATTTTTCAATAAGCCGTACAGCCATCGTGAAGCATCTACATATCCTTGCAGAAGCTGAGCTAGTTCAAGCCAAGAAGCAGGGTAGAGAAAAATTATATATGCTCCAACCAGAGCCGCTTAATGAGGTAAAAGAATGGCTGTTTTATTATGAGCAGTTCTGGAATAACAAACTGTCTGTGCTAAAACATTTTGTTGAAGAAGAAGAGACGCAAGGCTTGCCTCTACTTGAATTAAATGAGAAAAAATGAATGGCTGAAAGACCGGCAAATAATAAGTTCGGTCTTCTTTGCTATTTTTGGGAACAAAAATGAATAGAAGTTGAGTGGTTGGTGAAAAACTAAAAAAAATTTGAAGGAGTGCTGTTATGGAAAAAAACAGCATCCGGTTATCTGCTCCGGAGCTAGCTAGCCTTTGGACTCAGTATATGTTTGATACAATGTCTATTGGTTTTATTAAATACGCACTTGAACATATAGTAGATAAGGATATTTTAGAGGTTTACAGTACCGCATTACAGTATTCTGAATCTCATGTGGTGAAAATCAAAGAATTTTTTAATGGTGAGCAGTATCCCGTGCCTAAGGGATTTACTGAGGAAGATGTAAATGTTAAGGGTCCACGCTTGTTTCAAGATCCCTTCTATTTAAATTATATGTATATCATGTCGATACAAGGGATAACAGGTTATGGACTATCCGTTGGCACTTCCATTCGTTCTGACCTACGTAACTATTACATGACTTGTAACAATGAAGCCATGAATCTGTTTAATAAAACCATTGAAGTCATGCTGTCGAAAGGTTTATATTCTCGTCCTCCTGTTCTCTCGCCCCCTAAGTCCATTGATTTTGTTAAACAACAAAGCTTTTTAACAGGCTGGTTTGGGGAACGACGACCATTAACTGCTATGGAAATCGGGGATATTACCTTTAATATGAATAAAATGCATTTGCATGTAGCGTTGAAAGTAGGTTTTAGCCAAGTCGCTGAATCAGATAAGGTGCGTAAATATATTAAAAGGGGAATGCAAATTTCAACTAAGCATATCGGGGCATTTGATTCCATTTTTCGTGAAGAGAAGTTAAATTCGCCGATATCTTGGTCATCTTATGTTACGGATACCAAAACATCCCCATTTTCAGATAAGTTTATGATGTATCAAGTTCAATTGTCCTCTCAAATTGCTGTTGCCTTTTATGGAACTGCTTTAAGTGTAACATCAAGGAGAGATTTGGCGCTGCAATATGTGATGTTTACAGCAGAACTAGCGAAATATGCAGAGGATGGCGCTAATTTAATGATTGAAAACGGTTGGTTGGAGGAGCCGCCATTAGCACCCGATAGGAGAACTCTTACAAAAGGAGAATAACGATGTTTTTTTAATCACTTTTTGGGTGTTTGCATTTTCATCGAAGTTATATAAATAAGGTGATGAGAGGACCCATCACCTTAAATGAAATTAATATGGAAGAGAAGACTGGCTGTCATAATCCAGGTTGCTCCTCGGTCATTCTCCGCTGTACAAGTCGTAGTCGAATTAAGAAACCAACAGCAGCGAACGTAAGACCTAAAGAGATTCCAATCCAGAATCCAATGGGTCCAAGCTTTGTAAACGCGGCAAGGAGATACCCAGAAGGGATTCCAATAATCCAGTAAGCGATAAACGTAATCACAAATGGAATCCTCACATCTTTATAGCCACGTAATACCCCTTGCAGGCCAGCCTGAGCAGCATCTGAAAGTTGATAAATGATAGCAACTAAAAAGATTTGGCTAGCAAGCATAACGACCTCATAATCCTGAGAATAAAGATAAGCAATCGGTTCTCTAAAATAATAGAGGAATACAGCTCCAACTGCTAAGAAAGCAATGCCACCCAAAACGCCCATAAAGGCATATTGTTTTGCTGCTTGAAACTCTTTCCCTCCAACAGAAAACCCAACGACAATGGTTAGTGCCATTGATATACTAAGAGGAATCATGAACATTAAGGAAGTAAAGCTAAGGACAATTTGGTTAGCAGCAATCGTTAAGGTTGAAAACATTGTACCAATTAACAGTGTTACTACAGCGAAGATACTTGCCTCAAAGAAAATGGATAGACCAATCGGGATGCCAATTGAAAGCTGTTCCTTCCAAGCCGTCCAAGAAGGCTTTACCCATTTTACAAAGAGGCGATATTTCCGAACAGTTTCTATTTTAAAGGTCATAAGGATACTAAGGAAAAGAATAATCCAGTACGTTATTGCTGTTGCATAGCCAGCACCTACGCCTCCAAGAGCTGGTAAGCCAAAGTTCCCGAAAATAAATCCATAGTTTAGTAGAATATTAAATGGAACAGCCAATACTGTAATAAACATTGTAATACGCGTAAAACCTTGGCCATCGAAAAAGTTTCTTAGTACGTTTGATAAAAATAAAGGAATAACTCCCATGGACAAACCTACTAAATAATGAAAGGCGATTCGATGAACCTCAGGGTCTAAATTCATTAAAGCAAAGATGGGATCAAGTGCGAAAACACCTGCTACAACGACTATTAACGAAAGGATAATGGCTAAATAAAATGCCTGAGTGACAAAGTAGTGAATTTTATATGTTTGTTTGTTTCCTAGAAATTGAGCAACGATGGGAGTAACGGCTAATAATATGCCATTTATTCCAGTAAATACTGGCATCCATAAACTTGAACCCATGGCGACACCAGCCAGATCATCTGTTCCAACACGTCCAGACATCATCGTATCCACTAAATTCATTGCATATAAACTTAGCTGCGTAACCATAATTGGCCAGAGAATGGAGACAAATAAACTTAGTTTTTTCATAGTTGTATTCGCATGGTACATGAATGCTCCTCCTAGTGCAACTGAAAATAATCTTAAATCTTACCTTTATGGCGTGGAAATGTATCCTGGCAAAATCAAGAATTTCCATATATTGGTCGAATTGATAAAAAGTATCAACAAGCAATTTTATCAGATGGATTTCTTTCAATCAAGTTTCAAAAAGTAAGATGGAGTATTGTTAACGTGAAAACGTGATGGTGATGAATACATGAGGCATTAAATAAGCGGGGAGGCAAGAGGTTTACGAGAAATAAGGGTTTAAAACATGTAAAAGGCAGTGAAGGTAGGACTTCATCTGCCAGGAATACATTTAATATTAATAAACAGAAAGAGGGTGTTCTTTCTTATCTTCTTCTTGTAAAGTTTGTTCTGTGTCAAATTTTTCAACAAACGTTTCTGTTGTTTCATTAGCTGTCAATTTCTTATCTGGATAGAGTTCTAGTAATTCCTTTATCATTCGTTTTCCAAACCCTTTATCACGGTGGGATGGATTTACGGATAGGTGTTGTAATTGAATTTCTAGTTCCCCTATATTCACGCCAATTACACCAATAATGCCTTCTTCTTCTTTCCATAGATAAAGCTGACGGTTTTGTTCTGTTACATATTCATTTATTGTTTGCAAAAGTTTCTGTAAATCTTTTTCATCCGGATTAAATGATAAGAGCCCCATGGCAATTTTTTCGTGATTTTTATTGTAACGAATCAACATCGATTTACACCTCCCAGTAGCCCGTAAAAATAGAGCAATTGAAACCTTCTGTTCGTAATAATGTCTCGAACTTTTTCTAAATAGCAAATCCACACCGATATTTACATTATGACAGAAAATTTATATTATGTGCACCCATTTTTATGAGAATCCTTATCCTCCAGATGTAAAGTTTTCTATGTAACATAGTAAAGAGACATTTCCTAAGGTAACGATTCTATCCTTATTTGTCCACCGAAATACCCTTGTTGAGCAAAAGGCGGGCGTGATATCTAGTATTCAAAAATGGCTAAGGTGTCAAAAGATATATAATATGAACTTTTATAGAAAATTTATTTCGTGCCTTTATGAAAAACAAAAAGGAGGTGAAGGTTCACCTCCCATAATTAATCATGACTAAGAGCGTTGTATTTGTGAGGCAGAGAAGTTCTTAATCATAACCTGTAAATTCCTCTGTCCCTCTCTTAATTTAATGGTTTCTTCAATTATCTTTTGGAAACCTTCTAATTCACGATCAGATGCATTTAATAAGGATTTCGGTATGCCTTCGACGATTTGTTGTAGGGTTAAATCCATGGCCACGATTATAACCACCTTTCGATTTTTTCGTTAGACATAACTTTCTCTTATTTAATATTTTTTTCAGGAGTGG
>Ga0182742_1002825_pt1 | contig 18413 bp, 15 predicted proteins | sample eDN5th37CBELigMG_FD_128880 | JGI IMG/M metagenome (GOLD analysis project Ga0182742, IMG submission 128880) | Enriched Miracle-Growth compost microbial communities from Emeryville, California, USA - eDNA 5th pass 37_C BE-Lig MG (version 2)... ...
AACCTGACCACCGCCGTGGGCGACGTTCGCAACACGAGCTTCAACGCTCCGAACATCGTCCTGCAGGAGGTTCCGGAGGGCCCCTGGACGGCGACCGTCAAGTTCAACCACACCGCGATCGCGGTCAACGGCCAGGCGGCCGGCATGGTGATCTACGGGCAACAGAACCCGAACTACTTCGCCAAGGCCGCGGTCCAGTACAAGACCAACGACCTGAGCGGCAACCCGCTCAACGGGATCTGGGCAGAGCGTGTCCTGACCACCAACGGCACGACCAACGGCGACTACGGCGGGCAGTTCCCGAACACGGGCAAGCTGGAGCCGCCGACGAGCGACCTGTGGCTGCGGACGAGCTTCGACGGCACGACCGTCAGCACGGAGTACTCGTATGACGGCGAGACCTGGACGGCGACCGCGCCGCCCTTCCCGGCGTCCGAGCTCGGGCCGAACGGCGTGACCAAGATCGGCCTGTTCGTCAAGCACGACAGCGGCAACCCGGCCACCACGGTCGCGTTCGACCGCTTCGACGTGACCTCGCCGAGCTGCGGCGCCGGCGACAGCCAGCCGCCGCGCACCACCCACGCCCTCGACCCGGCTGAGCCGAGCGGGGACAACGGCTGGTACACCGGCCCCGTCGAGGTCACGCTCAACGCGACCGACAACGACGGCGGCTCGGGCGTCGACAAGACCGAGTACCGGTTCGCCGGCTCGGAGACGTGGACGGCCTACACCGCCCCGTTCGAGGTCGACGACGACGGCAACCACACGATCGAGTACCGCTCGACCGACAAGGAAGGCAACACGGAGTCGACGCGTACGGTCAGCTTCAAGATCGACGCGACGGATCCGACGACCACCGCGCTGCTCAACGGTGAGGAGCCCGAGGCCAACTACGACGGGCCGGTCGAGGTCGACCTCAACGCGACCGACGGCGACGGCTCCGGCGTCCGCGGCACCGAGATCCGCATCGACGGCGGCGAGTGGCAGCCCTACGTCGAGGAGGAGACGATCCTCGACTCGGCGGCCGACCTGGCCAAGTGGGCGCAGGCCGGCCCCGGCGGCCTGGTCTGGAACACGGCCGACGGCGGGTTCGCCCGCACGCAGGGCGGCCTGGGCATGCCGTGGTACCCGGTGAAGGACTACGGCGACTTCTCGCTCAAGCTGCAGTTCCGTGACTCGAGCACGGGCTCCAACGGCAACGGCGGCGTCTTCGTGCGCTTCCCGAACCCGGCTGAGGCCGTGACGCGTCCGGCGGGCCAGCGCTACCCGTGCCAGGTGGGCTCGGGGGCCAACGACCCGGCCTGGGTCGCGATCTACTGCGGCCACGAGATCCAGCTCAACGACCACCAGAGCGACGTCCAGAAGACCGGCTCGGTCTACAACTTCTCGCCGCTGAACAGCGAGCAGGCGAAGATCCAGCCGCGCGGGACGTGGGTCGACTTCGAGGTCCGCGTCGTCGGCCAGACGTACACGATCATCCGCAACGGCGAGGTCCTGCAGACCTTCGAGAACTCGCCGGGCAAGCAGTCCTCGCGGGCGGGCGACCCGTCCACGACGGACCGCCAGTTCACGCGCGGGTACGTCGGCCTGCAGAACCACGGCAGCGCCGACGTGGTCGACTACCGCAACGTGCGGGTGCTCCCGCTCGACGAGGGCGCCGTCCAGGGCCCGGTCACCGTCGAGGGCGAGGGCCAGCACACGGTCGAGTTCCGGTCGACCGACACCGCGGGCAACGTGGAGGACGTCAAGAAGGTCGAGTTCCGCATCGGCGACGATGACGGCGACACGACCGCCCCGACGACCACCGCGACGCTCGACCCGGCCCAGCCGGGTGCCGGCGGCACCTACAACGGCCCGGTGACGGTCAACTTCTCGGCGACCGATCCGGCGTCGGGCAGCGGCGGTGGCCCCGCGCGCACCCATGACGTCAACGCCCAGCCGTCCAGCTGGGCGCCCGCGGCGCTCAACGCGACCGTCGGCGACACCGTGCGGTTCAACTTCCCGGCGGAGACGGCCGGCTCGGCGCACGACCTCTGGGTCGTCAAGCCGGGCGAGGCGCCCGACGCCGACGGGACGACGCTCCTCACGGGCCAGCTGCCGATCGCGCTGCCGGGCGACCCGCCCGTGCCGTACGTGGTCGACCAGGCCGGCACGTACACGTTCGTGTGCAAGATCCACGCCTCCCGCGCCAGCGGCGCCTGGGAGGGCATGGTGACGAAGGTCACCGTCGAGGCCGGCGCCCCGGCGCCCGGCTCCGGCGTGGACTACACGGAGTACCGCGTGACCACCAACGGCACCGCCGGTGAGTGGCAGCGCAACACGAACACGGCCTCGGCCGATCCGTTCACCAGCTCGGCCACGGTCTCGGCCGTCGGCTCGCACACCGTCGAGTACCGTTCCGCCGACAAGGCGGGCAACACCGAGACGGTCAAGTCGGTGAGCTTCAACATCGCCGAGCCGAGCGGTGAGGACGACGAGGTCGAAGGCGACGTCGTCGGCACGGTGCCGCTGCGCCTGGCGATCTCGCTCAGCGGGGCGGCGACGTTCGAGCCGTTCATCCCGGGTGAGGCGCAGGAGCACCTGGCCTCCACGGTGGTGACGGCGACCTCGAGCGCTCCGGGGGCGGCCCTGACGGTCGCCGACCGCAGCTCGACGAACGTCGGCCACCTCGTCAACGGCAACATCCCGATGCCGCAGCGGCTGCAGGTCGCCGCTGCCGGCGGAGCGTTCGCGCCGCTCGGCGGTGCCGACGCCCCGACCCTGCTCAAGAGCTGGAACGAGCCGCTCGCGCGCGAGCAGGTCGAGGTCCAGTTCAAGCAGCCCGTGGCCGAGACCGACCGTCTCGCCGCGGGGAACTACGGCAAGCGGGTGACGTTCACGCTGTCGGCGACGACCCCGTAGTGACGCTCTCCGTCCCCGCGGCCCGGCGCCGCGGGGACGGCTGAAGCCCGAACGGCCCCGCCACTGCGGGGCCGTTCGCGTTTTCGGGCCGGGGCGTCGCTATACTGCCGCCCTCGTCATGCCCAAGATGAAGTCTCACTCCGGCGCGAAGAAGCGCTTCAAGGTGACCGGCACCGGCAAGGTGCAGGCCCGCCACTCCTTCTCGAGCCACATCCTCGAGAAGAAGTCGCCCAAGCGCAAGCGTCACATGGCGCTGGACATCAACCTCGTCAAGGGCGACGCGAGCCGTGCGACCAAGATGCTGAACGGGAACGGCCGATGAGCCGCGTCAAGCGTTCAGTCCACGCGCGCAAGAAGCGCCGGGAGGTCCTCGCGCAGACGAAGGGCTTCCGCGGCGAGGCGCACTCGTCGTACAAGCGCGCCAAGGAAGCGCTGATGAAGGCGGACGCGTACGCGTACCGCGACCGCCGCAACCGCAAGCGGGACTTCCGCCGCCTGTGGATCACCCGCATCAACGCCGCCGCTCGCGCCGAGGGCATGTCCTACGGCACGTTCATGCACGGCCTGGCGCTGGCCGGCGTCGAGCTGGACCGCAAGGTCCTGGCCGACATCGCCGTCCGCGATCCCGACACCTTCCGCCGATTCGTCGAGCGCGCCCGCGAGGCCTCGGCGGCCTAGGCAACCTCGAACACCGCCGAGCCTTCTGACAGGGCGCCCCTCCCTCGGAGCGGCGCCCTTTTTGTTTGTCCGATGTCCGAGATCACCAGCCCCCACAACGAACAGCTCAAGGAGGTCCGCAAGCTCGCCGGCCGGCGATGGCGCGACAAGCTGGGCGAGTTCGTGGCCGAGGGGGAGGACCTGCTGGAGGCCGCCGACGCGGCCGGCTGGGTGGCCAGCGCGCGCTACGCGGCGACCGGCAGCGGGCTGCCCGGCGTGCCCGTGGCCCCGCACGTGCTGGCCACGGTCTCCCAGCTCGGCTCGGGCACGCGCGCGCTCGCGGTGTACCCGCAGCGCTGGGCGCCGCCGGTGGGCCCGCGCTGCGTCGCGCTGTGGGGCGTGGGCGACCCCGGCAACGTCGGCACGGTGATCCGCAGCGCGCTCGCGTTCGGGGCCTCGAGCGTCGCGCTCGGCCCGGGCAGCGCCGACCCGTACTCGCCCAAGGCGGTGCGGGCCTCGATGGGCGCGCTGTTCTCGGTGCCGGTCGGCCGCGTCCGCAGCGTCGCCGAGCTGCCGGGCCGCCGGATCGCGCTCGCCGCCCGCGCCGGCGAGCCGCTGCGCGCCGTCGACGGCGACGTCACGCTCGTGGTCGGCGCGGAGCGCGAAGGCCTGCCCGACGACGTGCTCGCCGCCTGCGACGACGTCGCCCACATCCCGATCGTCAACGCCGACTCGCTGAACGCCGCGATGGCGGCCACCGTTGCCCTCTACGAGCTCACGACTAGGATCACGCGCCCATGAGTACCGCCGACCGGATCGCCGCTTTGCGCGCCGAGGGGGAGGCGGCGATCGCCGCCGCTTCCGCCACCTCCGAACTCGAAGAGATCCGCGTGCGCTTCCTGGGGCGCAAGGCGGAGCTGCCGAACCTGCTGCGCGACGTCGGCAAGCTGCCGCCGGAGGAGCGCGGCCCGGTCGGCAAGAGCGCCAACCAGGCGCGCCAGGCGCTGCAGGCCGCCGTCGAGGCGCGCCAGGCCGAGCTGGAGGCGCTCGAGCTCGAGCAGCGGCTGGCGGCCGACGTGGTCGACGTCACGCTGCCCGGCACGCCGGTCCTGCCCGCCGGGCACCTGCACATCCTCACCGCCACCCGGCGTGAGATCGAGGACGTCTTCGTCGGGCTCGGCTACCGGGTCGTCGAGGGCCCGGAGATCGACCTCGCCTACTACAACTTCGACGCGCTCAACCACGACCCGCATCACCCGGCGCGCGCGGAGTCGGACACGTTCTACGTCGCCGACGACGTCGTCCTGCGCACGCAGACCTCGCCGATGCAGGTGCGCACGATGGAGCTCGAGCCGCCGCCGCTGTACATCATCGTGCCCGGGCGCGTCTACCGGCCCGACAACGACGCCACGCACACGCCGCAGTTCCACCAGGTCGAGGGCCTGGCCGTCGACGAGGACCTGACGCTCGGGGACCTGCAGGGCACGCTGCTGGCGTTCGCGCGCGCGATCTTCGGCGACGACCGCGAGGTCCGCCTGCGGCCGCACTTCTTCCCCTTCACCGAGCCGAGCGTCGAGCTCGACGTGTCCTGCTTCAACTGCAAGAAGGGCTTCCTGCGCGACGGCTCGCGCTGCCCGCTGTGCAAGGGCACGGCCTGGATCGAGATCCTCGGCGCGGGCATGGTGGACCCGAACCTGTACGGCTACGTCGCCGAGTCCGGCTACGACGCCGAGCGCCACCAGGGCTTCGCCTGGGGGATGGGGATCGAGCGGATCGCCTTCCTCAAGCACGGCGTCCCCGACCTGCGCATGTTCTTCGAGAACGACCTTCGGCTGCTGGAGCAATTCGGATGAGGCTGCCCCTGTTCTGGATGACCGACTACGTCGACCCGGGGCTGGCGCCCGCGGAGCTCGCCGCGCGGCTGGCGATGACCGGGACCGAGGTCGACCGGGTCTTCACGCACGGCGTCACGGCGCTCGAGAACTTCGTCGTGGGCCGCGTGCTGGAGCGCGAGCAGCATCCGGACGCCGACCGGCTGTCGGTCTGCCAGGTCGCGGTCGGCGAGGGCGACGTGTCGACGATCGTCTGCGGCGCGCCCAATGTCGCCGCCGGACAGACGGTGGCGGTGGCGCTGCCGGGCGCGGTGATGCCCGACGGCACCAAGCTCAAGCGCGCGAAGCTGCGCGGCGTGCCGTCCAACGGGATGATCCTGGCCGAGGACGAGGTCGCGATCGGCCTCGACCACGACGGGATCATGGTGCTGCCGGACGACCTCGTGCCGGGCACGCCGCTGGCCGAGGTGCTGCCGATCGCCACCGACGTGCTCGAGCTGGAGATCACCTCCAACCGGCCGGACTGCCTGTCGATCTACGGCGCGGCGCGCGAGGTGCACGCCGCGACGGGCGCGCCGCTGGAGCCGCCGCCGTGGCTGGAGGACCCGGGCACGCCCGGGCCGGTCGAGGGCGTCCAGATCGAGGTCCAGGCGCCCGACTTCTGCCCGCGCTTCACCGCGCGGCTGTTCGAGGACGTCAAGATCGGCCCGTCGCCGTGGTGGCTGAAGGCGCGGCTGATGGCCTGCGGGCAGCGGCCGATCAACAACGTCGTCGACATCACCAACTACGTGATGCTGCTGACGGGCCAGCCGCTGCACGCGTTCGACTTCGACCTCGTCGCGGGCGGCCGGCTGGTCGTGCGGATGGCGGGCGAGGGCGAGAAGATGACGACGCTCGACGACGTCGAGCGCACGCTGGATGCGCAGATGGGCCTGATCTGCGACGACGACGGCCCGACCTCGATCGCCGGGATCATGGGCGGCCAGCGCTCCGAGGTCCACGACGGCACGACCCGCGTGCTGATGGAGGCGGCGGCCTGGAACGGCCCCGTGCTGCAGCGCGCCTCGCACCGGCTCGGGTTGCGCACGGAGGCCTCCTCGCGCTTCGAGAAGGGGCTGGCGCCCGAGATCACGATGTGGGCGCAGGCCGTCTCGACCAAGCTGATGCTCGAGCTCTGCGGCGCGCGGCTGGTGCCCGGCACGGTCGACATCGGCGGCGAGGGCCCGCCGCCGAAGACGATCCGGCTGCGCGACGAGAAGGTCACGCGCCTGCTCGGCACGGAGATCCCGGTGGGCGAGCAGGCCGAGCTGCTCGAGCGGCTCGAGTTCGAGGTCCACGACGCCGGCGACGGGCTCGACGTGACCGTGCCCGCGTTCCGGCGCAACGACGTCACGCGCGAGGTCGACCTGATCGAGGAGGTCGCGCGCCTGTGGGGGCTGGAGAAGATCCCGTCCACGATCCCCGGCCACGGCATGAGCGCGCGGCTGACGACCGAGCAGAAGCTGCGCCGGCGCGCGGCCGACGCGCTGGTCGGCCTCGGCTTCAGCGAGGCGATCGGCTGGAGCTTCCAGTCGCCCGAGACCGAGCGCAAGCTGCGGCTGGACGAGCCCGCGGTGCGGCTGCGCAACCCGCTCTCCGAGGACCTGTCGGAGATGCGCACGACGCTGCTCGGGTCGCTGCTGACCTCCGTGCGCCACAACGTCGCGCGCGGGCGCGAGGACGTGCGGCTGTTCGAGGAGGGCGCGGTCTACTTCGACCGCCCGCACCGGCGCGAGCCGACCGCGGCCGAGGCGCGCTCGACGCCGCTGCCCGACGAGCGCCTGCACCTCGGCGCGCTGATGACCGGGCGCATCCGGCCCGCGTCGTGGGGCGACACGCAGCCGCCGGTCGCGGACTTCTTCGCCGCCAAGGGCGCGCTGGAGACGCTGCTGGGCGCGCTGCGGGTGGACTTCACCGTGCAGCGCGGCTCGGACCCGTTCCTGCACCCGGGCCGCGCCGCGCGCGTGCTGATCGGCGGCGAGGACGCGGGCTGGCTCGGCGAGCTGCACCCGGCGGTCGCCGCCGAGTGGGACCTGGGCCGCGTCGCGGGCTTCGAGCTCGACCTGACGGTCATGCTGCCGGCCGCGGTCGTCTCGCCCCACTACGAGGACCTGACCTCGTTCCCGGCGATCCGCCAGGACCTCGCGTTCTGGATCCCCGCCGACCGCACGGCGGCCGAGCTGGTCGAGGTCGTGCGCGCCGCGGGCGGCAAGCTGCTGCGCGACGTGCAGGTCTTCGACGTCTACGCCCGCGAGGGCCAGACGTCGCTGGCCGTGCGGCTGGAGTTCCGGGCGAGCGACCGCACGCTGACCGACGACGAGATCGCGCCCCAGCGCACGAAGATCGTGGAGGCGGTCAAGGCCAAGCTGGAAGGGGAGCTCCGTGGCTGAGGTCGCGGTACTGGGCGCGGTCGGCTACGCCGGCGCGATCGCCGCGCAGCTGCTGTACCGCCACCCGTACTTCGAGCTGGGGCCGGTGACCGCGCGCGCGGAGGCCGGCCAGCGGCTCGACGACGTCCACCCGCGCACGCGCGTGCCGCTCGAGCTCGAGGTCTTCGACGTCGCCAAGCACGCCGTCGACGCCGCGATCGTCGCCTACCCGCACGGCGCCGCGGCGCCGGTCGTGGCCGAGCTGCGGGCCGCGGGCACGCGGGTCGTGGACCTCTCGGCCGACTTCCGGCTGCGCGACCGCTCGATCTACGAGGACTGGTACGGCGAGCACAAGGCGCCCGAGTTCTTCGGGCAGGGCGTCTACGGGCTGCCCGAGCTGACCCGCGACGCGGTCGCGGGCGCCGACCTGGTGGCCAACCCGGGCTGCTACCCGACCGCGGCGCTGCTCGGGCTGGCGCCGCTGGCGCGCGCGGGTGTGATCGGCGACGTCGTGATCGACGCGAAGTCCGGCGTCTCGGGCGCCGGCCGCGCGCCGACGCACGCGACCCACTTCATCTCGGCCAACGAGAACGTCTCGCCGTACAAGATCACGGGCCACCGGCACACGCCCGAGATCGAGCAGGAGCTGGCCGCGCTGGGCGCGTCGCTGCCGATCACGTTCATGCCGCACCTGTTGCCGCTCGACCAGGGCGAGCTCGTCTCCTGCTACGTGACGCCGGCGGCCGAGCTGTCCGAGGACGAGCTCGTCAACCTCTACGACGACATGTACGCGCGCGAGCCGTTCGTGGAGCTGCGCACCGGCCCGGTCGGCGTCAGCGACGTGCGCGACACGAACTTCTGCCGGATCTCGTGGGTGCAGGATCCGCGCACGGGCCGGATCGTGGTCTTCTCGGCGATCGACAACCTGTGGAAGGGGGCGGCGTCCCAGGCCGTGCAGAACCTGAACCTGATGTTCGGCCGGCCTGAGACGGAGGGTCTGTTGTGACCTCCCGGTGGCTCCAGACGCCGGCGCACGTGACGAGCAACCCGGGGCAGCTGCCGGGCGGCTTCCGCGCCGCGGGCGTGGCGTGCGGGATCAAGCCGTCGGGCGGGCTCGACCTCGGCCTGATGGTGTGCTCGGCGCCCGACTGCGTGTCCGCCGCGCGCTTCACGCGCTCGGGCGTGCTGGCCGCGCCGGTGGTGCTGACCAAGGAGCGCACGCGGCTGGACGCGCTGCGCGTGATCGTCGCCAACTCGGGCAACGCCAACGCGGCCACGGGCCGGCGCGGCTTCGAGGACGCGGCGCGCATGCAGGGCGGCGCGGCGATGGCCGGCGGCGTGCGCGAGGACCAGGTCGCGGTCGCCTCCACCGGCGTGATCGGCGTGCCGCTGGACGCGGGCGAGGCGATCCGCGGGATCGCCCGCGCGCGCGGCGAGCTGCGCGAGCACGGCCACGGCGACTTCTCCGAGGCGATCCAGACCACGGACAAGTTCGCCAAGGAGGTCGAGGTCGACGTGGCGCTGCCGTCCGGGACGGTGCGGCTGACCGCGCAGGCCAAGGGCGCCGGGATGATCTCGCCCGCGTTCGCGACGATGCTGTGCTTCGTCCAGACCGATGCGGCGATGAGCGCCGAGACCGCCGACCTGCTGCTGGGCGTGTGCGTGGCGCGCTCGTTCGACCGCGTCAGCGTCGACGGGCAGCTCTCCACCAACGACACCGTGATCCTGCAGGCCTCGGGCACCTCCGGCGTCCGGATCGAGCCCGAGTCCGAGGACGAGGTGCGCTTCGGCGAGGCGCTGGACTGGGCGCTGCGCAAGCTGGCCCTGGACATCGTGCGCGACGGCGAGGGCTCCAAGCGGATCGGGCGCGTGGTCGTGCGCGGCGGCTCGGACGAGGTCACGGCGCGGGCCGCGCGGGCGGTCGCGAACTCGCCGCTGGTCAAGGCCGCGCTGCACGGCGGCGACCCGAACTGGGGGCGGATCGCGCAGGCCGTCGGCGCCGCGCTGCACGACACCGCGCCGCTGGCACTGGACATCTTCATCGAGGGCGTCCAGGTGTGCGCGGGCGGGGTCGCCGTCCCGCACGACGCGGCCGCGCTGGCGCAGGCGGTCGCGGGCGACGAGGTCGAGTACGACATCGCGCTCCCGGGCGAGGGCGGCGAGGCCGAGGTGTTCTTCTCCGACCTCTCGCACGAGTACGTGACCATCAACGCGGACTACACGACATGAGGGACGTCGGCACGCTGCTGGAGGCGCTCCCGTACATCCGGGAGTTCCACGGCAAGACGGTGGTGATCAAGTACGGCGGCGCGGCCATGACCGATGCCGCGCTGCGCGAGGACTTCGCCCGCGACGTCGTGCTCCTGAAGTACGTCGGGCTCAACCCGATCGTCGTGCACGGCGGCGGGCCGGACATCACGCACTACATGAAGCGCCTCGACATGCCGGTCGAGTTCGTCGGCGGCCTTCGCGTCAGCGACGCCGACACGGTCGAGATCGCCAAGATGGTCCTGGTCGGCAAGGTCAACAAGGACATCGTCTCGCGCATCAGCCGCCACGGGCAGCCCGCGGTCGGCCTCTCGGGCGACGACGGCCAGCTGTTCCGCGTCTCGACGATGTCGGGGCCGGCCGGCGAGGACATCGGCTTCGTGGGCAGGATCGAGCGCGTCGACGTCGGCGTCATCAACCACATCGCCGAGGACTACATCCCGGTGATCGCCTCCGTCGGCGCGGACCGCGTGGGGCGCTCGCACAACGTCAACGCCGACGAGGCGGCGGGCGCGATCGCCCGCGCGCTCGGCGCCTACAAGGTCATCTTCCTCACCGACGTCGCGGGCTGGCTGCGCGACCCGGCCGATCCGGACAGCGTGATCTCCGAGGCCGGGGCGGACGAGGTCGAGGCCGCGCTGCTGACGATGCAGGGCGGCATGCGGCCCAAGCTGCAGGCCTGCGTCGAGGCCATCCACGGCGGCGTCACCTACGCGCACATCATCGACGGCCGGCAGCCGCACTCGCTGCTGCTGGAGCTGTTCACGGACGCCGGCATCGGCACGAAGGTGAGGCCCGCCTCATGACGCTCGCTCCCACGTACGCCCGTTTCGACGTGACCTTCGAGTCCGGCTCCGGGTGCGTGCTGCGCGACGCCGACGGGGTCGAGTACCTGGACTTCCTGAGCGGGATCGCGGTCAACAACCTCGGGCACTGCCACCCGCGCGTGGTCGCGGCCGTGCAGGAGCAGGCCGCGAAGCTGATCCACGTCTCGAACCTCTTCTACAACGAGCCCAACGTGCGGCTCGCCGCGCGGCTGTGCTCGCGCTCGTTCGGGGCCAATGTGTTCTTCTGCAACTCGGGCGCCGAGGCCAACGAGGCCGCGATCAAGCTCGTGCGCAAGGCGCGCCCGCGCGGCGACGTGATCGTCGCCCACAACGCGTTCCACGGGCGCACGTACGGCGCGCTGTCGGCGACGCCGCAGGAGTCCAAGCAGGCGCCGTTCGCGCCGCTGGTCCCGGGCTTCCGGGCGCTGCCGGCGCTCGAGATCCCGGACGCCGTGGACGCGCAGACGGCGGCGGTGCTGATCGAGCCCGTGCAGGGAGAGTCGGGCGTCAACCTGATGGACTTCGAGCTGCTGTCGGCGATCCGCGCCGCCTGCGACGCGGTGGGCGCGGCGTTGGTGTTCGACGAGGTCCAGACCGGCATGGGGCGGACCGGCTCGCTGTGGGCCTACGAGCAGACCGGCGTCGTCCCGGACGCCATGACGTTGGCCAAGGGCCTCGGCGGCGGGCTGCCGATCGGCGCGCTCGTGATCGGCGAGCGGCTGAAGGACGTCTTCGCGCCCGGCGACCACGGCTCCACGTTCGCGGGCGGCCCCGTCGCCAGCGCCGCGGCGCACGCGGCGCTGGACGTGATCGACGACGAGGCGTTCCTCGCGCGCGTGCGCGAGCTCGGCGAGCTCCTGCAGGAAGGGCTGAAGGAGCTCCCGGGCGTCGTGTCCGTGCGCGGGCGCGGGCTGATGGTCGCGGCCGAGGTCTCCGCCGGCGCGCCCGAGCTGGCGAAGCGGGCGCTGCTCGAGCAGCGGCTGGTGATCAACGCCACCGGCCCGGCGACGCTGCGCTTCCTGCCGCCGCTGATCGTCACCGCCGAGCAGGTCGGCGACGCGCTCGGCCGCTTGCGCGCGCTCTTCTAGAGCGGCGTGACCTGGATGCGCGTGAGCCGCCACGCGCCGTCGTGCCGTTTGGCCTCGAACGCGTAGCGCGCGGCCATCGTGTTGTCCGGGAAGTGGACGAGGACGTTGGCGCCCGCCGTGGCGCGGTCGCCGTCGAGGTCGACGAGCACGTTGGTGATCAGGTGCTGCGTCGGCACCTCGTGGTTGTTGCGCGCCTGCGCGACGACGCGCTCGATCCCCTGCGCGGTGCCGCCGGGCGTGTCGACCGCGACCTCGGGATCGAGGATCGCGCGCGCCTGCTCGAGGGTGGTCTCACCGTCGAGCCAGAGCCCGAGCCGGGAGACGAGGTCGGTGACCGCCTGGCGGTCGCTGAGCTGCTCCAAGGTAATCATTGGTGTCACCAACGATAACACGTAGGCGCCACCAACGATAGGGTGCCGTCCATGGATTCGCCTGCGCGCCTGCGGTCGCTCCCGAGCTGGCTCTCGAGCCAGGTCGCGCTGGCCGGCGAGCGGCTGGTCACCGAGTCGCTCGCCCAGGCCGGCGTGCGCCGCCACCACTTCGCGGTGCTGACCGCGCTGGCCGAGCAGGGGGCGACCAGCCAGGCCGAGCTCGGGCGGCGGCTGTGGCTCGACCGCTCCGACCTCCACGGCGTCCTCAACGACCTCGAGTCGGCCGGGCTCGTGGCCCGCGTGCGCGACGAGGCCGACCGGCGCCGCAACCTCGTGCAGCTGACCGAGGCGGGCACGGAGGAGCTGGCGCGGCTGGACGCGCGCGTGGAGGCGGCCCAAGACGCGCTGCTCGCGCCGTTGTCGGCCGGCGAGCGCGCGACGCTGGTCGCGCTCCTGGGGCGCGTGGTCGAGCACCACCGCGGCTGACTCAGGTCACGGGGTGAGCGCGCGCCGCGTGGCCTGCTCGGCCGCGTCGACGATCGCCTCGACGCGCTCGGGCGGCGGGGTGGAGATCAGTTGGAGCGCGATCCCGCGGACGAGGCCGACGAGCGAGACGGCCAGCGCCTCGGGGTCGGCGTCGGCGCGGATCGAGCCGTCCTCGATGCCCTCGCGGACCTTGCCGGCCAGCAGCCGCCGGAAGTTGGCGTCCTGCTCGGCGTAGAGCGGCATCAGGACGGGGTCGGCGGCGATCGCCTCACCCCACATCTGCAGGAAGGCGCGGGCGGACGGGCCGCGGCTGGTGACGTTGTCGAGGTAGGCGCGGACCAGCTCGGCCAGCCAGTCGGCGGCGCTGCCGGCGGCGTCGGGGAGGGGGAAGGTCTGCGCGTCGCGCACGACCGCGCGGAGCAGGTTCTCGCGGCTGCCGAACTGGTGGGTGACGATCCCGCGGCTGTAGCCGGCGGCCTCGCCGACCGCCGCCAGGGTGAGCGCGCGGGAGCCGCGCTCGGCGATCAGCGCCGTGGCGGCCGTCAGCACCTTGCGTTCGGTCTCTTCGCGGCGCTCGCGCTGGGTGCGGCGGGGCTTGGCGGGCATCCGGCGCGAAGCATATGGTACGTTACTTGCTTGTTAGCCAACAAGTATCTTGCGAGGTGGCGTCGTGCCGCGTAACCCACTGGTCCTGGTCCACGGCAACCCCGAGTCGGCCGTCATCTGGGGGCCGCTGATCGGGGAGCTCGACCGGGCCGATGCCGTGGCGCTGTCCCCGCCCGGCTTCGGCGTCCCGGTCCCGCGCGGCTTCGACGCGTCGATGGCGGGCTATCGCGATTGGCTGGCGTCGCAGCTGGAGCTCTTCCGCGCGCCGGTGGACCTGGTGGGGCACGACTGGGGCGGCATCCACGTCGCGCTGCTGGCCATGAGCCGGCCGGACCTGATCCGCAGCTGGGCCTCCGATGCGCTCGGTGTGTTCGCGCCGGACTACGCCTGGCACCCGCGCGCGCAGGTGTGGCAGCAGGATGGGGCCGGAGAGGCCTCGGTGCAGGAGATCTGGGGCGGCGATCTGCAGCAGCGGCTCGCGGTCGCGGCCTCGCTCGGGATGACCGGGCGCATGGCCGAGCGCGTCGCGGCCGGCATGGACCCCGGGATGGGCAGCACCGTCCTGAGGCTGCTGCGGTCGGCGCGCCAGCCGGCGATGGCCGCGGCGGGCCGGCGGCTGCCGGACGCCGCGCGGCGTCCGGGGCTCGCGCTGATCGCCGTCGACGACGCCGGGCGGGCCAGCGGGACGCTGGCGCAGCACGAGTGGGCGGCGCGGCAGGCGGGCGCGACGCCGGCGCACCTGGACGGCGTGGGCCACTGGTGGCCGCAGGAGACCCCGGCGCCGGTGGCCGAGGCCCTGAAGGGCTTCTGGGCGCAGCTGCCGCGGTGAGCGTGCCGTCCGGCCCGCCTCGTACGTTCGACGGATGGAGTTCGGGTCCGTCAGAGCCGTCGCCTACGCCAACTACCCCAACGTCGCGCTGCACCGCGCGGTGATGCGCGCGCTGATCGACAACCGCGCGCGCGGGGCGCGGCCGCGGATGAGCCTGACCGAGGTCGCGGCCGCGGTCGAGCGGCTCGGCGTCGAGGCCACGCCCGACCAGGTCGCCGACTCGCTGGCCCAGCTCGAGGAGCTCAAGGTCGTGGACTCGATGCAGAGCTTCGAGCGCGTGCGGACCGCGGCCGAGCTGCGCCTGAACCACTTCTCCTACGACGTGACCACGCTCGGCGAGCGCGTGGAGCGCTTCTTCGACGACCTCGCGGGGATGGTCGACGCGGTCGGCAGCCTGGACGCGAACCGGCTCGCGCGGATCCGCGCGCTGCTGCACCAGCTCGCGACCGCGGTGCTTCGCCGCGAGTTCGAGCCGCGGGTGCTGCAGAGCGCGTTCACCGAGCTGCAGGCGCAGTTCGAGGACCTGCGCGCGGGCGCGGGCCGGTTCATGCGCGAGCTGTCCGCCACGATGGCCTCGACGGAGGCGATCGACGAGGAGGCGTTCGCCGACTACAAGCGCAAGGTCGCCGACTACCTGAGCGGCTTCTGGCGCGAGCTCGGCCAGCACGCCGACGCCATCAGCGCCGACGTCGCCGCGCTGAAGGCCGACCCGGAGGGCGAGCGCGCGATGCTGGAGGCGCTCGCCTCGCTGGCGGTCGCCCCGCACCCGCGGTTGAGCGCCGAGGAGGTGCTCGAGCGGCAGGTCGCGCTGCTCGCGCGCCAGTGGGCGCAGGTCACGAGCTGGTTCGCGGCCGGCGACTCGCAGCTGCGCGCGCTCGACGCGCACCTGCACGCCGCGATCGACTGGATCCTGCGCGGCGTCCGGCGGCTGCGCGAGCGCCGCGTCCAGCGCGTCAACCGCTCGGCCGAGTACCGCGCGCTGGCGCGGCTGTTCGCCGACGCGCCCGACGAGGCGTCCTGCCACGCGCTGCACGCCGCCGCGTTCGGGCTCTACGGCGCGCGCCACCTCTCGGTCCCCGAGCTGGATCCGGACCAGGTCTCGCCCGGCGAGTCCTGGTGGGACGCGCCGTTCGCGCCCGTGCAGGGCTACCTGCGCCGGCCCGGCCGCGGCGAGACCGCGAGCGGCCGCGTGGCGCCGGTCGTCGACGACGGCGAGGCGCAGCGGCTGGCCGTCGAGGAGGAGCTGCGCCGGCGCGGGCTGGTGGAGACGCTGCTGGACCGGCTGCCCGAGGCGCCGACGCGGCTGTCGGCGCTGCCCGAGCTCGACGAGCAGTCCTTCGACCTGCTGCTGGACGCGCTCGGCCAGGCGCTCGCGGGCGACTCCGTCGGCTACTCGGACGACGGCACGCTGCAGGTGACCGTGCTCGAACTGGGGGAGGAGCTGCCGCACGCCGAGCTGCGCGTCGGCGAGGGCGGCGTGCTCGAGAGCCCCGATCTGCTCGTCCAGGTGGGGGTCGTCCGCGCGTGAGCCTGACCGAGGCGCGCCGCGCCCTGCTCGCGAGCCCGCTGCTGCTCGCCTCCGATCCCGCGTTCGGCGCCGTGCGCGCGAACGCCGAGCGGCTGCGGGCGGAGTTCCAGCGCGAGCTGGGCTACGAGCTCGTCGTGCGCGCCGGGCACGCGCGGCTGCGCAAGCGCTGCGACGCGCCGCGCGACGACCGGCCGGCGCGGATCCCGCGCTCGGGCCACCCGGACACGTGGCAGCCGTTCACGCGCCGCCACTACGTGCTGTTCGCGCTCACGCTGGCCGCGTGCGAGCGGGCGCGCACGCAGACCAGCATCGGGCTGCTGGCCGAGGAGGTGCGCTCGCTCGCCGCCGAGGACGGGATCGAGCTCGACCTGGACCGCCTGGACGACCGCCGCTGCCTGGCCGACGTCTTCCAGTACCTGACGACGCTCGGGATCCTCGTGCCGGTCGCCGGGCACGCCGAGGACTGGGTGCGCTCGCGCGCCGAGGGCGACGATGAGCTGCTCTACGACGTCATGCACTCGCCGCTGGACGACCTGCTGGTGGCGCCGCGGGTGGTCGGGGCCGGCGGGGTGCGCGGGCTGCTGCACGGCGGCGTCTACCCGAGCACGGAGGAGGGGGAGAACCTCGCGCGCCGGCACCGCGTGGCGCGGCGGCTGGTCGAGGACCCGGTGGTGTACGGATCCGAGCTCGACGAGCGTGACCGGGCCGGGGTCGCGGGGCAGGCCTCGGCGCTGGCGGAGTGGCTGGGCCTGGAGGCCGAGCGCCGCGCGGAGGGCGCGGCGCTGATCGACGGCGCGTTCGAGCCGCTGAGCGACCTGCGCTTTCCCGCCGCGCGGCCGTGGACGCGGCAGGTCGCGCTGCTGCTGGCCGAGCGGATCTGCCAGCGCGTGCGGATGGGGCAGACCCGCGTCTCGGGTGCCGAGGCGCTCGAGGACTGCCGCGCCCTGCGTGCGCAGTGGGGCGACGCGCTGTGCGCCGAGGAGCCCGAGGAGATGGCCGAGCGCGGCCTCGAGGTGCTCGAGGCGATGCGGCTCGTGCGCCGCGACGCGGGCGCGGTCGTCCCGCTGCCCGCGATCGCCCGCTTCAACCACGTCGACATGACCGCCGCGCAGCAACGCCTGGAGGACGCATGACCCGGTTCAAGCTCGAACGTTGCGGCCTGATCAGCCTCTTCCACTACGCCAACCAGGTCTTCGAGGCCGAGGACGGGCACCTGCTGCTGCGCGGCTCCAACGGCTCGGGCAAGTCGACCGCGGTCGAGCTGCTGATCCCGCTGCTGCTCGACGGCAGCCTGACGGCCTCGAACCTCTCCACCTCCGAGGGCCAGCGCTCGATCACCTACCACCTGCTGCTCGACGGGCTCTACACGCGCCGGCTCGGCTACTCGTGGCTGCAGTTCGCCCGCCGCGACGAGGACGGCTCGGAGCGCTGGGTCACGCTCGCGCTCGGCGTCAAGACCGCGCAGGACTCCCGCCACGACGCGTGGTTCCTGGTCTGGGACACGCCCGTGATGCTCGATCCGCACGTGATGCTCGTGCGCGAGGACGGCGCGCCGCTGCCGCGCCGCGAAGCCGCCAAGCTGCCCGACGTCGTCGTCTACGACTCCGCCGAGGAGTACCGCGCGCGGGTCAACCAGCTGCTGTTCGGGTTCTCCGAGCGCCGCTACGACGCGATGCTGCGGTTGATGCGGCGGCTGCGCTCGGCGCAGCTGGGCAAGGCGATCAACGTCGCCCAGACGACCGAGCTGCTCGAGCTCGCGCTGCCCGAGCTCGACGCCGGCCTGCTCACCGGCGTGGGGTCGAAGCTCGACGAGCTCGAGGCGCTGCGCGGGGAGCTGTCCGCCCTGCGCGAGGCGGACGCCGCGGCATCGCGCTTCGTCGCGCGTTATCGCGAGTTCGCCGCGGGGGTCGTCGCGCGCGAGCTGGCCGAGGCCGACGCCGTCGCCCGCGCGGTGCGGCGCGAGGCGGGCAAGGAGCGCCGCCTGGCCGCGGCGCGCGACGAGGCCGCCGACGCGCTCGAGCAGGCGGGCCGCGACAGCGCGCGCGTCGAGCAGGAGATCGCCCACGTCGAGGGCGAACTGAAGGCCCTGCACGCCTCCGAGCGCTGGCGCGCCGTGGAGGAGATCGGCGCCGCCCAGGCGCGGGCCGCCGAGCAGGCCGACCGCGCCCGTCGCGCCCAGGACCGCGCCGCCGACCTGCTGGGCGAGACGGCCGCGCTGGCGGCCGAGCTGGCCGAGGCCGAGAGCGACCTCTCGGCCGCCGACCGCGACGTCGACGCGATCGGCGCGACCCTGCGCGACGCCTGCGACCGCGCCGCGCTGGGCGACCTGCTGCAGCTGCCGCTGGAGGCCGCGGCGCTCGACCTGCTCGACGGCGCCCGCCGCACCCGGGTGGCCGCGGTGCGGCGCCTGTCCGAGCTGCGCGCCGCCGAGGCCCTGGCCCGCGAGGACCTGGCGCGGCGCCGCGCCGGCCTCGACGCCCTCGAGGCCGCCGAACGCGAGCTGCACGCCCGCCGCGACGAGCTCGAGCACGAGCGCGACGACGCCCAGGCCCGCCTCGCCGAGGCCGTCGACGCCTGGGCCGCCGGCCTGGGCGAGCTGCGCCTCGAAGCGC
>Ga0182742_1002826_pt1 | contig 18381 bp, 20 predicted proteins | sample eDN5th37CBELigMG_FD_128880 | JGI IMG/M metagenome (GOLD analysis project Ga0182742, IMG submission 128880) | Enriched Miracle-Growth compost microbial communities from Emeryville, California, USA - eDNA 5th pass 37_C BE-Lig MG (version 2)... ...
CTATTGTAATATTCTTTTGCTTTGTGAATAATTTGCTGAGTAGTTTCATGAATTTATACACCCTTTAAAAGCTTTTTATAAAAAGCCCAAAAAACAAGTACAATTAATTATACATGATTGTTTAAAAAATTACTAAGTGAGTGATTTTCCTTATGCTGACGATTCTGTTCCCAGCGAAAGTAGGATAGCCATATCATTAATATCCCTAGAAGCAGAAGAACGCTGGCTAAAAGCAGCCCGTGTGTCAGAAATGGAACGCCATCCATGTTCATCCACTCCAGCAGTCCCTGACTAAACAGAAGGATCTCATTAATAAAGAAGCCGGCAAAAAACAGCATAAAGCCATTTTTCAACTCAATAATACGCTGCATTTGATATTGTACTAAAATGAAAAAGCTGACAAACCCAAGTAATGTAAAGTGTAAATACCCAATGATGACACTTCTTGTTTCATAGACTAGCTCTGCTAATTTTGGCGAGATTAAGCCAAGTTCCATCGAACTCTTTAAAAATAAAAGGAAGAAGGTAATCCAGAGAAAGGAAACCGTGAATTTTGAATACTCAATGCGAAGACTTTTCCAGACCTTTTTAAAAGCAAAGATAATACATATGGTTCCAATCCATTGTCCGATGCTGCCGATGATGGACAGAAAATGCGCTGTTTCACCTAAATCAGCCCAGAGAACATTTAAAAAATAACCAGGGAAAAGAGAAATAAAATAGATCCAAAATCCAAGTTTCAAAAATGACACCCGAATGGGTATTTGTTTCATATCCATCACGATTGCAAACAAGCCAAGCAGAGCTAAATATAGCCAGCCATTATATTGAAAATGTAAATAGAAGTAGATCGCCATATCAAAAAGTTGAGACTCTTTAAGGCCGCTTGCAGAAATATATCCAAGTGCAAATGGACCAATTGAAGAAATAATTAATGCTGCAAGGGCGCCTTTCATAAATAATTGGCCAGATTTTGATCCAAGATTTTTTAACTGACGATACATAAAGACCGCAGCCCAATACTCAACAAAAATATGGGCGGTGGACATAATGATAGAATATAAGGCATAACCCTCGTACAAAAAGGCTGCAAACATAATAAGTGAGGTAATAAATAATGTACAGACAATGGCTGCTGCCTGTTTTTTTTGTCTAATTGACGGCCAGCCGACAGACAGGAATACGGTAAATACCCCTAAAAATGCCCAGCCTAAAATAGCCAGATGGGAATGACCATGCAAAATATTTGTATATGGAATACCGTCAAACGGATAAAACGGAAAAACACGCATAATGACACCTGATAATGCGGTCAAAATAAAAAATATCAAAGAAAAATGAACAAAAATCCTTGGCACGGCAAACACCCTCCCCATCCTAATATCATTATAGGCTTAGGAAAAAAGACACGCAAAGATTCCTCAAAGTTTTCATAGAAACTTCACATTTCACATACGCCCTGATTATCCTATCTTTTACGTAAATACAATGGAAATTATCCTAATATAGGAGTATGATAGGTACGAAACAAAAATCCGACGAATAAAGACGGATTTTAACGCGTTAATTGACTGGGGGACTGTCCCCCGGTGCGTTAATTAATTAAAGAATTGAAAGGGTATGAATCAGCAATGAATTACATCAGCCGAGGAACATCGGCCTTTACTAAGGCAAATATTGCCTTATTTGCCGGGGGTTTCAGCACCTTTGCTATCCTTTGGGGGACTCAGCCATTGCTTCCTGAAATCGCTAAAGAATTTCATTTATCACCTGCGGTTTCAAGTTTAAGCCTTTCTGCTACAACGATTGCTTTATCAATTAGTCTTTTAATAGCAGGTTCTTTATCGGAAGTTTTTGGCCGCAAATCAGTTATGGCCATTTCTCTATTTGCCTCAGCCATTCTTGCAATTTTAACAGGGCTTTCTCCAAGCTTCCATTTTTTACTTGCTGGAAGAATTATCGAAGGGATCACACTTGCCGGGCTGCCAGCTATTGCGATGGCTTATCTTGGTGAGGAAATTGATCCAAAAAGCTTAGGAATGGCCATGGGCCTATATATAAGCGGGAATTCAGTCGGCGGAATGGCCGGCCGTATAATAAGCGGGATTCTATCAGATCACTATGGCTGGCATGAAGCCTTAATAGGCATCGGGTTAATAAGCTTTCTTTCAAGCCTTGTCTTCGTGTTTCTTCTGCCAAAATCTGTTCATTTTAAAGCGAAAACTTTTAATGTGAAGCAATTATCAAGTTCATTGTTCAAGCAATTTAAAGTACCTGGACTCATCTATCTGTTCCTTACCGGCTTTTTATTAATGGGCGGATTTGCCTCACTTTATAACTATATTGGATTCCAGTTAATCGAACCTCCTTATTCGTTAAGCCAAACATTGGTCGGGTTTATTTTTATTGTTTATATTGTCGGAACCTTTAGCTCGACATGGATGGGCATGCTTGCCGACAAGCACGGGAAAAGAAAAATCCTGGAGCTATCCTTATTTATCCTGCTATTAGGGGTTTGTGTAACCTTAAGCGGCAATCTATGGATTAAAATTTTCGGAATCGCCATTTTTACTTACGGATTCTTTGCCGGGCACTCCATTGCGAGCGGCTGGGTTGGAAAAATTGCAGGACGAGAAAAAGCTCAAGCGGCATCCTTATATTTGTTTTTCTATTATGGGGGATCCAGTGTCGGGGGGACAGCAAGCGGAGTTTTCTACAGCCATTTCGGCTGGAATGGAGTCGTTTCTATGATTGCCGTTCTTGCTATTCTTTCTATTATTATCTCCATTCGATTAGGATTTCTTGAAAAAAGCAAGTACAAATTATCTGCTCATTTTAAGAGTGCACATTAACATGCAGGACAATACGAAAGGCCGACTCAAATATATTTTGAGTTCGGCCCTTTTTTCATTTATACATGAAGATTTTCAATAATCACCGTAATACCCTGACCACCGCCAATACACAGACTTGCCAGGCCATAGCGCTTGTTTCTTCTTTTCAGTTCATACGCGAGTGTCAATAAAAGCCTAGCTCCACTCGCTCCTACTGGATGGCCGAGGGCAATGGCACCGCCGTTGACATTTAATTTTTCCAAGTCAATGCCCAGTTCCTTTTTCACAGACAGGACTTGGGCAGCAAAAGCTTCATTTACTTCAATTACATCAATTTCCTCTAACTTTAGGTTAGCTCGTTTTAACGCCTGTAATGTTGCAGGCACTGGACCAATTCCCATGTATCGTGGATCTACCCCGGCAATTCCCCATGATACAATTCTTGCTAATGGCTTGATACCATGTTTTTCGATCAGACTATCGTTTCCTAATATAACCGCACCCGCTCCATCGTTTATTCCGCTGGCAGTCGCAGCTGTAACGGTTCCGTCCTTTTTAAATGCTGGGCGTAACTTCTGCATCTTTTCAAGTGTTGTTTCAGGTTTCGGATATTCGTCTTCACCAAGAACCACTTCGCCTTTTTCATTAAGAATTGGCACAATTTCTTCTGCTAGGATACCTTTTTCCTTCGCCTCTGCTGTTCTCTTTTGGCTTAGCAGAGCAAACTCCTCTTGTTCTGCACGTGAAATCTGATATTTTTCTGCTAAATTTTCAGCAGTAACTCCCATACCGATCCCGCAATACTGGTCGGTAAGTGTAGCCGTTAATGAATCTTCAAAATGTGGAACCCCCAGTTTAATCGTGTTAAAACGAATATCTCTGACTACATGCGGACTTTGGGTCATATTTTCAGCACCGCCGGCCAGTGCCCCATTTGCCTCATCCAAAAGGATAGATTGTGCTGCACTAACGACAGCCTGAAGCCCTGACCCGCATAACCGGTTAACTGTTAATGCTGGCGTTGTCTCAGGAATGCCCGCTTTTAACGAAATATGCCTTGCCAGATAAGCAGAACTCGTGCTTGTATGAATGATATTTCCGAAAAATGCCTGCTCAATATCTTCAGCAGGCACATGGCTGCGTGTAAGAGCCTCTTTCGCTGCTGCTGCACCCAAATCTATGACATCAATGTCCTTCAAACTTCCGCCAAACGATCCAAACGGTGTTCTTGCTCCTTCGAGTATGTACACATTTTTCATCCTTTATCCTCCTATTCTTTTTAAAAAATCTAATCTAGTAAAAAATCAAATTTCTACCCCTTTGAAAAGTATATTATCACAACATTAAGATAATTCGTGGCTGATTTTCACATTTAATATGTAATTTTCAAATATTGACAAAAATTTCATGCCACAGAGACAATGTTAGTACACTATTTTTGAAAGGAAATGTCCAATGATCTATAAACATCTCAAAGAACCAAAAAAATTGATCATCCTAAGATCATTACACAATCGTATGAATTTATCGGAAACAGATAGGCAAAGCTATTACAGCCTGGAAAAAGGATATGAAGGAGAGGTTATGTTTGACAGACTGACAGAAAAACTACAATGTGAATGTTTGATCTTGAATGATCTTCTGCTAAAGGTAAATAACACAACTTTTCAAATTGATACTTTGATAATTTCCCAGGATAAACTTTTCCTTTTTGAAATAAAAAATTTAGATGGCGATTATTTTTTGGAGCAGGATCGATTATACAAGCTTCCTAGGACCGAATATAATAATCCGCTTCACCAGCTGAGCCGGTGTGAATCTCTTCTTCGGCAGCTTCTCCAAATTCTCGGGTTTAACCTTCCTATTGAAGGCAATGTTGTTTTTATCAATCCTGAATTTACCTTATACCAAGCCCCTCGCGAATGCCCTATTATTTTTCCAACTCAAGTAAACAGCTATTTGAAAAAAATAAATGAGACACCTTCAAAATTGACTGCCAAACACAGGAAGCTCGCTGAAAAGCTGGTCAGCCTGCATATTGAGGAATCCCCTTATACTGTATTGCCATCATATGAATACGAGCAGCTGCGCAAGGGAATTATTTGCGGGGGATGCGGTTCGTTTTCAGTGGATATTCAGAGACATAAATGTGTCTGCACAGACTGTGGAAACGAAGAGCTGACTACTTCTGCTATATTGCGAAGTATTAATGAATTTAAGCTTCTTTTTCCCGAGAAAAAGGTTAGTGCCAAAGTTATTTATGAATGGTGCAAAATTGTAGAATGTAAAAAGACAATTGCAAGAGTTTTAGACAGGAATTTTAATAAAATTGGAGTCCGTCAGTGGACATACTATAAGTGAGAAGAATATGAAGGACATTATAGAGTTGTTTCAAAGGAACTTGTCTTTCATCTCGGGCTTAAAAGACTTTCCTGATGCTTTTTCCTAGGAACTTGTCCTTCATCTCAGGCTTGAAAGACTTTCCTGATGCTTTTTCCTACGAACTTGTCCTTCATCTCAGGCTTGAAAGACTTTCCTGATGCTTTTTCCTACGAACTTGTCCTTCATCTTAGGCTTGAAAGACTTTCCTGATGCTTTTTCCTAGGAACTTGTCTTTCATCCTAGGCTTGATGGACATCCCTGATGCTTTTTCCTACGAACTTGTCCTTCATCCTAGGCTTGAGGACATCCCTGATGCTTTTTCCTACGAACTTGTCCTTCATCCCGGGATTGATGAACTTTCCTGATAATTTTTCCTAAGAACTTGTCCTTTAATCACTTTTCCTAGAACGCTACCCAAAAGAAACAAAAGACCACTGTCCAATTTTTAATAAGAACGAATGGGTATTCATCCGCATATAGTACCCCAAGAGGATTAATTAAGGGTGAATATTATGCCAGTCACAATAAATCTATATTATATAAAAATTAACAGCATTTCGGGGAATGGATCGGTTACGATTGGCGAAGCGACGCATAACAGCCATACGTCAAAAATTAAATCACAAGGAGTGAATTCCTCCTTTGGAGATACCTCCCCAAATGAAGCGATGATGGAAAACATTTTTATTGATCCGGATGTAAACGACCAGACAGATATTGGAAATTCCGATTCAACGAACATCGGTGTCCCTTTAACAGGACCAATCGATGAATTTTAATACATTTATCTTACGGAGGTTATTATGCCTTATCAAATTAACATTTTTAACGTAAAGGTTAATGGCATGGCCCAAAACAGCAACTTTGATATTGGGCCGACAGTTCATAATAGCCATACGGCAAACACTAAATTATTTGGCTCAAATTTCTCGTTTGGAGATCTTTCTCCTTCAGGATCACAACTTAATACCGGTGTTTTAGATCCGGATGTTAGTGACCAAGATCAGATTGCGAATCCTTCACAGCCTATTGTTGGTCAGCTTTAGCCATAGTGGTGCAGGGGATTAAAAGTGAATGGGCGAGGTAGAAAAATGGATATGGAAAAAATAAAAAAATGGGTGGATTTTTCAAACCAATTTCACCAAAGAGATGACTGGAAAAAATTTTTCAACCTTTATCCTCCTGATCAATTTTTTAGTGAAAAGGGGCCATTTCCAAAATACGATATTTTTCAGAACGAAACACATAATTGTCTTTTAATAGAAGTGCCGGGTTTAAATCGTGAGGATTTTCATGTTTCTTTACAATCTAAATCAAAATTATTGCTAAAAGGAACGGCAAAACCTATTTTCCCAGCAGAAATGGAAATGAAAAAAGAACGATTCTATGGTGAGTTTGAACGTGTCATAGACCTGCCTGAACCAGCTGAACCCCATTTGATGCAATTTTACTTTCATCAAGGATTGCTGCAGATCATTTATCCTCGGCAAAATGAATCGGTCCACTTAAACCTTTATTAGAAATGAACAGGAGCTGCGTATATTTTTATACAATAAAAAGACCACTTCCAAAGAAGTGGTCTTTTGCAAAGAACCCTTGTTCCGAGGGTTCTACGGGTTTGGCACCCAATGACCTGTGAGGGACTTGAACCCCCGACCCCCACCCTGTCAAGGTGATGCTCTCCCAGCTGAGCTAACAGATCGTGTTAAAGTATATATTTAATTATATGTATTTATGAATAAATGTCAATAGTTTTTTCTTAAGAAAGCAGGCCCCCTGAAAGGAGGCCTTTTCCTAATGTTAGGCAGCTTGTGTTTTCCCTGTATTTCCTCTTTTGAAAACAATCTGCAAAACAATAAGTGCAATGAATATGACTAAACCAATAATATCTGAAAGACCTTCAGGATAGATCAGCAGCAATCCTCCTGCCATACCAAGGATTCTTTCTGTCCAATGGAGCTTGCGCATCCAAAAACCGATAACCCCCGCACCAATTGCCATCATCCCTGATAGTGCAGTAAATACTACCCAGATTAAGTAATACCAGGTCGTATCAATCATCAGCAGCTCGGGTGATAGAACAAACATGTACGGAATAATAAATGCTGCAATCGCAAGCTTTGACGAATTAACCCCTGTTTTAATCGGATCCCCGCCCGAAACACCTGCTGCCGCAAAGGCTGCTAGGGCAACTGGCGGTGTGATGTCGGCAATAATACCAAAGTAGAATACAAACAAATGTGCCGGAAGATCAGCTACACCAAGCAGAATAATAGCTGGTGCAGCGATGGTTGATGTAATGACATAGTTTGCGGTTGTCGGTGAACCCATTCCAAGAATGATGGCTGCCACCATTGTCAGCATCAATGTAGGAATCAGCGCACCTCCGGCAAGTTCTAGAAGCCCATTTGCCATCTTTAAACCTAAGCCAGTCTTTGTAACAACACCGACGATAATCCCGGCACAGGCAGTAGCAGCAGCAACACCTAAGGCTGTTCGGGCACCGTCAACAAGTGCGTCGATAAAGTCCTTAACGCCAATTCTTGTGTCTTTCCGGATAGCGCTGACAGCAATGGTAATGACAATTGACCATAAAGCTGCTCGTATCACGCTCATTCCTGACATTAATAGAATAATAACCCCTAAGATTGGTAAAAGGAGATAAATCTTCTTTAATACTTCTTTACGATTTGGCATTTCTTCATCTTTTAATCCGCGGAGTCCGACACGCTTAGCCTCAAAATGTGTCATGATCCAAATGCCAGTAAAGTAAAGCAAGGCTGGGATAGCTGCAGCTTTTGCAATTTCCCAATAGGTGATACCCCCGCCAATGAATTCAACCATTAAGAAGGCTGCAGCCCCCATAATAGGCGGCATAAGCTGACCGCCTGTGGAAGCAGCTGCTTCTACCCCGCCGGCAAACTCTTTTTTGTAGCCGAGCTTTTTCATCATCGGGATGGTAAAAGAACCTGACGTGACTACGTTGGCAACCGAGCTTCCGCTAATAGTTCCTTGAAGAGCACTAGAGAAAATGGCAACCTTTGCCGGGCCCCCAGTGCTCTTTCCTGCGATGGATACAGCTAAATCATTAAAATACTGTCCGACTCCGGTTTTTACCAGGAAGGATCCGAATAATAGGAATAAGAAAATAAAGGTGGCTGAAACCCCTAAAGGTGTACCCAAAATTCCTTCTGTTGTAAAGAACATCGTTTGCACAAGCCGATCCAGATCTAAGCCGCGGTGTGCCAAAAAGCTTGGCATATATGGACCATAGATAGCATAGCCCAAAAAGGCTAAAGCAATAATCGTAATTGGCATACCGACTGCACGCCTCGTAGCTTCCAAAACAAGAATGATGGCCAATAACCCAACATAGAAATCTACTTCAGTTAAGCGGCCAACCCTGCCGACGATTTCATCAAGAAATAACGGCCAATACGCACCGACTGCCACACCAAGAATCGCTAGAATAATATCATACCAAGCAACTTTATGCTTAGCCCCTCTATTTTTTTTCCTGGCAGGAAATAATAAGAAAATGAGTCCTAGTGCAAACCCTAAGTGAATCGAGCGCTGCAGCTGGGCGGTGAGCATGCCGAAAACACCTGTGTAGAGATGAAATAGAGAAAATGCCAATAGCCCGAAAAAGACAATCCATCCCAGCACCCCTGTCAGTTTTCTCGTTCCTGCTTCAGGGTCATATTTTTCAAGCAGCTCCTGCTGCTCTTCTATCGATAAGGTTTCATGCTCTTTACTCAAGGATGTTCACTCCTTTCCATTGCTGATACCAATTAAGCTTCTCTGTTTTAATGCGCACCCATGTTCCAGGCTCAATATACTGGGAAAGCTGATATTCAGCACCATTATAGATGACGCGATGATTCGCCCTTACCTTGCCTATCCTAAGATCAAAATGCGGAAATATCCGGTTCATATTTTTTATATAATATTTTCCATCCTTTTGTTCAAAAATTTCCCCATCTGACGCATTATTCGGCATACCAATAGCAAAATCCTCATACATAAGCTCATACTGTTTAATTTGCCCATCTATTGTGAATTGGTAGCTTTCAACAACATCGGAAAGATGAATAGAATGGGTATACTTAATTTTGAAAAAGTCTTCCTTTGATATTGGGATATAGGCAAGCACTTTCCCGGTATTTTGAAATTGAAAAACTAATGCCTGCTGTTTAGGAATGAAAAGTATGATAACGATGGAAATAAGGATGAGGGGAACCAGGATCAGGATTCTTCTCCCTGGCTTTTTTATTTTCATGTTAACCCCACCTAGTCAATATAGGAATTGCGCGCAATCTTCCAATAATTGGATAAGCCCTTGTTAAGGTAATTCGGCCGGCTCAAAAACCCCCAATCGGGTCTATCGCCGGCCGCCTAATAATCAAATAGATTCGTATAAAGTGATTTACTCTACTGTAATTCCCAGTTCTTCAAAGTATTTCTTTGCTCCAGGGTGAAGGTCAATACCTGTACCTTTAACAGCATTTTCGGCTTTAATTAATTTTCCTTTAGCATGAGTAACTTTATCTAAGTTTTCAAAAATAGCTTTAGTAATGTTATAAACAACATCTTCAGACAGATCATTGGCAACAGCAAGCATGGCCTGAACAGCTACTGTTGGAACAGCTTCAGCAAGCTTATATGTGCCTGCAGGAACTTCATCCTGGACATAGTATTGATATTTTTCGATTAAAGCATCAATTTTATCTTGTGCAATAGGCACAATAACGACATCTTCAGTTGCTGAAAGACCTTCTACGGCACCAGTTGGAGTTCCAGATGTAACAAAAGCAGCATCAATGGTTCCATCTTGAATTCCTGCAGTTGATTCATCAAAGGATAGATCCTGCTTTTGAATATCATCAAAAGTTAATCCGTGTACTTCAAGGATTTGTTCAGCATTTGGAGCTGTACCAGAACCTGGAGCTCCAACAGAAACCTTCTTGCCTTTTAAATCCTCAACAGATTTAATGCCAGATTTTGCTGTTGTTACGATTTGAATGGTTTCAGGATATAATGTGCCAATTGCGCTGACATTATCAATTGCATTGCCTTCAAACATTAATTTTCCTTCACTTGCATAGGAAGCAATATCTGTTTGCGTGAAAGCAATTTCAGCATTTCCATCTTTTAAGGTGTTCATATTTTCTGCAGATGCACCAGAAGTTTCCGCATTTGTTTGAATTCCCGTTTCGTCCGTAATAATCTGAGCAAACGCACCGCCTAATGGGAAATAGGTTCCGCCAGTACCGCCTGTTACAATACTGATAAATTTAGGCTTCTCATCAGTTGCTTCTCCGCCATTATCACTGCTTCCCCCTTCAGCATTCTCATTGCCGGCCTCTTCTTTAGCACCGCCCCCGCATGCAGCAAGCACCATCGAAAGCGCTAACAATAGAATCATAGAAAGCATGAAACTCTTTTTCTTCATCAAAATGCCCCCTTTATAGTTTTATATTTATCAGATTTATTCTAACTAAGTAATCACACAATTGTCAATAATCTCCTAAATTGGCTAAATTCATAATTATTGGTTAATTTATCCCATCCCGTGTTAGCCGATTTATATCTACTATATTCAAAATAAATTGTCAGCATGATTTATTTAAAATAAATCCATATTATAATAGACGTATGTAAATTTAAGGAGCATGCATTGAAAAAAGCATTTACAAAAATCCTATGTTAAAATAGTAACGGCGATATCAATACCAGCGCCAATTAATGGGAGATACCATAATAATGAGGGTTTGACCCATTGCAATATTGCATATAATGGAGGATCGATCGATATATGGAACAATCTAGAGGCACCATAAAAGATTTAACATTTCCAAGCAAAGAATTAGGTGAAGATCTGCAGCTTCTCCTTTATCTGCCGGCGAATTATTCCCCGCTTTATAAATATACGGTTGTTATTGCGCAAGATGGCAAGGATTATTTTCAATTGGGCAGAATTGGCCGTACAGCTGATGAGCTTCTTAAAAATGAGGAAATTGAAAATATCATTATAATTGGAATTCCCTATAAGGATGTTAAGGATCGCTGGAAAAAGTATCATCCAGATGGAGACCAGAATCAGGCCTATATTCGTTTTCTTGCCCATGAGCTAGTGCCTTACCTTGACAAAGAATTCCCTACATATTCAATGGGGATGGGCCGAGCATTGATCGGAGATTCCCTTGGTGCTACAGTATCCTTAATGACAGCTCTCCAATATCCAAATACATTTGGTAAAATCATTCTGCAATCACCGATGGTAAATGATCAAGTATTGGCGGCAGTGAAAGATATGCAGCAGCCGCATCTTTTGGATGTATACCATGTGATTGGCAAAGGGGAAACAGCTGTTCATACAACGAAAAATGAAATACAGGATTTCTTGACACCGAATCGTGAACTTTCAGCTATTTTCACAGAAAAACAATTCCCTTATTTCTATGAGGAATTTGATGGTGATCACACATGGACCTATTGGCAGCCTGATTTAAAACGTGCCTTAAAGATGATGTTTTCTTAAAAAAACTGAGAAAGCAAGATTGGACATTTTTCCGTTTAATCTTGCTTCCCTCTGATGATTTAACCTATTGGTCACATAAAAGTGCAAATTCATACCTTATATTTGGAAAATTTGTTATAATGTAAAAATAGCTTTTTCATATTTCATCCAGCCACCAATAAATTTATTAAAAATGGAGGTTTTCAAATGAAATTAGGTGTCGTCATATTCCCATCGAAAAAATTGCAGGACTTGGCCAATTCTTATCGAAAGAGGTATGATCCAAATTATTCTTTAATACCTCCACACTTAACATTAAAACCTTCCTTTGATGCTGAAGAAAACCAAATTAAAGAAATCACAAACAACTTGAATGAAATCTCAGACAAAATGGTGCCGTTTCAGCTGAAAACTGTCAAATTCAGCTCATTTCAGCCAGTCAATAATGTCATTTATTTCAAAATTGAACCTTCACAGGAACTGGATGATCTTCAAAAGGAAATTAACAATAAGATTGGTTTTGAGAAACCAGAATATTCCTTCGTTCCTCATATCACTATAGGACAAAAACTTTCCGATGATGAGCATTCTGATGTATATGGCTCATTAAGGATGACGACTTTTAACCACGAAGAAATCATTGACCGTTTCCATCTTGTCTACCAGCTAGAAAATGGCCAATGGACTGTTTATGAAACATTTCGCCTAAGAAAGGACTAAAAGATTAATGGAAGTTAAATTAGCTGCAACTCAACAAGAGCTTGAAGACGCATTTTCTATTCGAAAAGAAGTATTTATACATGAACAGCATGTTCCAGAAGAAGAAGAAATCGATCAATATGAAGATACATCTGCACATTTTGTTCTATATGAAAATGGCCAGCCAATTGGAGCCGGACGTTTCCGTTCGCTTGACGGCATAGGAAAGGTAGAAAGAATTTGTGTTTTACAAGAAAATCGCAAATCAGGTGCAGGAAAAGAAATCATGAATAAGATAGAAGAGTATGCAAAAGAAAATGGGTTTGCCTCTTTGAAATTAAATGCCCAAACACATGCGATCCCTTTTTATACTCGCCTGGGATATGAAATCGTTTCCGAGGAATTCCTTGATGCGGGAATCCCTCACCGGACAATGAAAAAAACTATACAACAAAAAACTTCTGTCTGATCGACAGGAGTTTTTTTATACTCTTTGGTCAATATATCTTCCCTTTCCCGTCAGCTCACTATATATACGATCAGCTATTTTTCTTTTTTCCGATTGCTGAGTGTCTGTTAATTTATGATAAAAGGTTCCTTTTGTATCCGGCGGCCTATCTTTCGGAAGATTGACTGCAGCAGAAACCTTTGTAACGGGTCTAAAGCGATATGGATCATAGGGCCTTATGATAAGTCTTTCAGCATACTGGTCATATTGGTATATCTGCCAAGGGATTATAAGTGCCATTTAACCGCCACTCCTTTTTAGCGTTAAAATATTTTTTGTTGGCAAATCAAGACCGCAAAAAACTATTCTCGTGTTATGATAGAATTTGTCTATTTGAAATAAAGATGAGGTTTTATTTTATGAAGAATGCTCTAATGAAAGCAGAACAAGTAAAAAATATTCCCCCGTTTGTTCCTGTTCCCGCAAAAGGCTTACCGCAATCGTTTTCCTATATACAGCTCTTAGCGCATACAGGCGTCAAGCTTGACGATGATCAGACACAAGCTGTCACGAAGACAAATGGACCGCTGCTTGTACTGGCTGGAGCCGGAAGCGGAAAAACACGGGTATTAACCGCTCGTACAGCCTTTATGATCTGTGAGCAGAGGATTGACCCACGAACAATTATGCTTGTTACCTTTACAGCAAAAGCGGCCGGGGAAATGAAAAGCCGGCTATCCTCCTATCCAAACATGACCAAATCAACGGTTCAGAAAATAGTTTCTGGAACCTTCCACAGTTTGTTCTATAAAATATTAATGTTCCATTCTCCTGAAAGGTGGAACCCTAATAAACTGCTAAGCAAAAGCTGGCAGCGCGAGCAAATCATTAAACAGTCCGGAAGAGAGCTAAATCTTGATGATAAGGAATTTGCCTATGATTTGGCATTAAATCAGATTAGTTATTGGAAAAACTCAATCATTTCCCCAAAAGAAGTCAAGCCGCAATCGGCATGGGAGGAAAAAGCAGCAGATCTTTATCAGCTTTATGAAAATTGGAAGGAAAAAGAAGGTTTGTTTGATTTTGATGACATGCTGACTGGATGTTATCGCTTCTTTCTTGATGAACCTTCCCTTCTTGAACTTTATCAAAACCGCTTTCAATACTTTTTAATTGATGAATTTCAGGATATCAATAAGGTCCAATATGAGCTGATGAAGCTATTATCGGCAAAAACAAAAAATGTTTGTGCTGTTGGCGATGATGATCAATCTATATATGCATTTCGCGGCAGCAGCCCGCAATACCTGCTGGATTTTGAAAAAGATTTTCCTGGATCCGAAATCGTGACAATTGGGCAAAATTATCGGTCAGCCCACGAAATTGTTGCAACCGCAAACCAGGTTATCAGGCTTAATAAGAATCGCCGCGCAAAGAAAATGAATGCTCAATTTGCCGGTTCGGGCATCCCCACCCTCTTCTTCCCTGAAGATGAGGAGGATGAAGCAGCTGCAATTATTGATGATATACGAGGAAAAGTTTCTGATGGATGCGAGCCAGGTGATATTGCCATCTTATACAGAACAAACACCGGCAGCCGGGCGATGTTTGAACACCTTGCCAAATCAAGCCTGCCTTTTAAAATTGAGCAGGATACAGAATCATTTTATGACCGGTTTATTGTGCGCAGTATCCTTGCCTTTTTGCGTCTGTCGATTAATGAAGAGGACAAGGAAGCCTTAAAGTATGTATTGCCTGCCCTGTTTGTGAAGCAGTCTGTTCTGCAGGATTTAACAGCTGAAAGTATTTTAAAAGATTGCACGCTCCTTGAGTGTCTGAAGTATGTAAAAACGGGGTACTCATTTCAGGAAGCTAAATTAAAAAAGGTGCCCTCAGCGGTGAGATCGATAACAAAATTGTCTCCAGTTCAGGCAATTGAAGTGATTGATAAAGAGCTTGGCTTTCAGGACTTTATCAGAAATCGCGGAAGTGAAGGAAATAAAATGGAGAAAGGCTCCGATGATTTAAAGGATTTGAAAACAGCAGCAAAAGGCTTTGCCTCAATCCAGGCATTTCTTGAGCATACAGATCATATGAGAGCAATGAATAAAGAGATTAAGCAGCTTTATAAAAATAGTACCAACGCGATTACCCTAAGCACAATACACCGTGTTAAGGGGCTGGAATATAAAACCGTATACATCCTTGGAGCAGTCGAAGGAAACCTTCCCCACGACTATGCTCTCGAATCTGATCGCAGCGGAGATCCGGAACCAATCGAAGAAGAAAGACGCCTCATGTACGTTGCACTCACAAGAGCCATGCACAAGCTCTACATATCCGTCCCGCAAACAAGAAGAGGCAAAAAAGCCAACCCCTCCCGCTTCCTCAAGCCAATCACATAACCGCTTTAAAGCGGTGGGGGTCAGGCCCCCAGCGGGGTAACGCTTTAAAGCGCCGGGGGTCAGGCCCCCAGCAAAGTAACGCTTTAAAGCGGCGGGGTCAGGCCCCCGGCGGGGAGGCTAACCACTTTGGTTTATTTTTTATTTAGCATTTGGGAGATGGTACCAAAGTCTAGGGATTTGCCGTCTTTAATGATAGAGTTGACGATTTGGTCTTCCATCGATTTTGATACTGGTTTATTGGCTATTTGTGATACTCTGCGGATGACCCCTCTGACTGTCTTTTCGTCCTTGAAGTTTGCGTTCTGCAAGGAGTTGGCCAAATCCAAAACATCCTTCATATTTACGCCAGTTTTCTTTTCAATGTTTTTAAAGAATTGATTATCCATTCTAGTTACACGCCCCTTCATAAATTCTTTAATATTGTATGAACGTGGGCGAAAAAGGTGATAAAACAAATAGGCAATGCCCATTGGCATTGCCTTGTTTTCTCTTATCTCCAGCTGGCACCAACAATGATTAATAAAATAAATAATACGACGATTATTGTAAAGCTGTTAGTATATCCGCCGCCATATCCATATCCGTAGCCGCCGAAACCGTAACCCATGCCTATCACCTCTCTTTTACATTACACTTCTAACTTATGTAAAAGAGGTACAGCTTGTATAGGCAAGTCCCTATAGAAACGATTTTTAGACATTCGCTTACTTAAAATCTTAACTGATTATCCCTTGGGCTTGAATACCAGTGCTCCCAGGAAGCCAAATATAATGGCAGCAGAGATCCCAGAGCTAGTCACCTCAAACATCCCTGTCAGAACCCCAACAATCCCATGCCTTTCAGCCTCATTAAGGGCACCGTGAACAAGAGAGTTTCCGAAGCTCGTTATCGGAATCGTTGCTCCTGCTCCTGCAAAATCAATTAATGGTTCATAAAGGCCGAATCCATCAAGGACTGCCCCAATGACAACCATCAGACTAAGCGTATGTCCGGGAGTTAACTTTCCAACATCAAACAGCAATTGACCAATCACACAAATAATTCCTCCAACGACAAATGCCCAAAAAAACATAGGCAGCATGCCGATCACCTCCTTAGTGTGCCTGTTCCTGACTCCCGAATCCTGCATGACAGAATAAGGGATTATCCATCACCCTCATTTATGGCATTTCAATAGAAACCGCATGAGCAATGCAGGGGATGGATTCGCCCTGTTGAAATGACATTGGGGAAAGAAGGGCGCCTGTCGCTACAACAAGAATCCTCTTATATTTCCCTTTTTTCATTTGGTTGAGCAAATGGCCGTATAGGACAGCTGCCGAACAGCCTGAACCGCTTGCACCGGAGTTAACCGGCTGATCCTCTTTATAAATCAAGAGTCCGCAATCCTGATACTTTTCCTTATCCATTTTTACACCGGCATTGGTTAATAATTCATAAGAAGTATTCCGTCCGATTTCACCCAAATCACCTGTTACAATTAGATCATAGTAGGAAGCATCCACATTTAAATCCTTAAAATGAGCAAGAATCGTATCCGTTGCAGCGGGAGCCATAGCCCCTCCCATGTTAAAAGGATCAGTCAGCCCCATATCAACAACCTTACCGATAGTAGCTGATACTGTAACAGGGCAATTTTCATCTGTGCCATCATTTTCTTTCACAAGAGCAAATCCAGCTCCTGTAACAGTCCATTGTGCGGTTGGCGGTTTTTGCCCTCCATATTCCGTTGGATATCTGAATTGCCTTTCAGCTGCGGCATTATGACTGCCAGAACCCGTAATTATATTTTTTGCTCCGCCATGATCAATCATGAACGAAGCCAGAGCAAGACCTTCCATAGACGTGGAACAAGCACCAAAAATCCCAAAATAAGGGATTTGATTCGTTCGTGCACTAAAACTTGTTGGGGTAATTTGATTGATTAAATCACCCGCAATAAAAAAATGAATATCCTCTTCTTGCAGATTTGCTTTTTTCAAGACGGTTTCACAGGCTTCCTCAATAAGGACACGGTGTGCCTTTTCATATGAATCCTCATCGATCCATAGATCATCATGCAAAATGTCAAAGTCCGCTGCTAATTTCCCATTTGCCTCAAAAGGGCCCCCTGTTACTCCTGTTGCTGCAATAACAGGTTTGTTTTGAAATACCCATGATTGTTTTCCCATCAGCATTACAAAACCCCCCAATTAATAAGAATGGTTTTTATCAATGCCACAACAAAGGCCGCAAAGACTCCAAACACAATAACCGACCCCGCCAGCTTAAATATGTTTCCTCCAACACCAAGTACAAGACCCTCTGTACGGTGTTCAATGGCCGCGGACACAACAGCATTGCTAAACCCTGTAACAGGAACAGCACTCCCTGCTCCCCCATATTGTCCAATATGATCATATACACCAAAGCCAGTCAGCAGCATGGCAAGAAACACCATTGTGGCCACAGTTGGATTGCCCGCTGTCTGTTCAGTAAAATTAAAAAAGTAAATATAGAAATAAGTAATGGCTTGCCCAATGGTGCAAATAATTCCGCCAACTAAAAAGGCTCGCAGGCAATTTTTCAGCACTGGCCGCTTGGTCTCATGTTTCTTCTGCAGGATATCATATTTCTGCTGTTCAGGCGTTTTCTTTTTCTGTTTACTGGACATCCTTTATCTCCTTTCTATGTCATTTCTTGTTGAAGTTTAATGATATCTTGAAGCTTTTTATTTGCCTCTTTCCGGGAAAAATCAGGGTTTTTCATTTTTTCTTGCAGCCGTACAGCTTCGAGAAAAATTTTATAATCGCTGGATATTGTAAATTTTTCGTCCGGATATTTCTTCTCCAGCTTTTTTTTCAGATCTTTTTCGATTTTCTTCATTTGAAAGCGATACATATGCTTAACCTTATAGGCAACTAGGATATCCTTATCCCCTTTAATGATGGCTGCATCGTAAATTTCCTTATAGTTTTGGATTTCCTCTTTAATGCCTTCAGCCATATCAACATTCTTTTCCGTTCTATGATCGAGTACGGAGGGGCTCGGATTCGTCGTTTTTATCAACGCGAGCTCACTTTTCTTAGTGTCATCGCCTTTTGTACCGCAGCC
>Ga0182742_1002828_pt1 | contig 18375 bp, 16 predicted proteins | sample eDN5th37CBELigMG_FD_128880 | JGI IMG/M metagenome (GOLD analysis project Ga0182742, IMG submission 128880) | Enriched Miracle-Growth compost microbial communities from Emeryville, California, USA - eDNA 5th pass 37_C BE-Lig MG (version 2)... ...
TATCTGAATATTCAATTATTTGTAGTTTCACCCATAAAAATCCAATTTGACAAGTTTCAAAAATCTTTATGCAACGCTAATGAATTAGTATCTTTTTCAAATCTTTTCCCTCCTTGTTTGTCGTTTTTATTTTTCCATTTGCCCTTCACTTTTATGTAATTCAATGACCTTATTCACCAATTTCATGCCAACATATCGATTCCTTTTCCATACCTCTGGGAAACTAGTCAAAGGCGGGGCACGATCGACCATTGGTGGACATATTTCTATTGTTAACGCTGGCCGATGGTACATGGTGATAAACCAATCAGTAAATCCTCCACCAGTTGCCTTTTTTGGAGGCTTTCCTAATTTATATCCGGTTAATTGAGCAATTTCTTCGGCAATTGAATAATCCCTCTGTTTATACTTCCCATTTTTATACTTCCAGTATATCTCCTGACCAGTTGAATGATAGGCTACGCCAATGGAAGGTTGGATTTGATCAATAAAGGTAGTTAAAGCTTGAGTTTCCAATGCCTCTAATGGTCTTTTTCCTTTATAAAACTGGTAAGAAGGTATACGTGGTCCCTTTAACTCTTTCCAACCTGCTGGATATTGTCGATTTAAATCAATTCCTATCCCATTTGCCTTCCAACGCGAAAAATTAGCATTTCCTTCATTCATTAAGTAAAGCTGATCAACAAAGAATAGTGGAATATCCTGCTGCTGAATGGTAACCCCGTCCGGATTAAGCATCGGAACAAACCAGATGGACACATCATTTAGCATGGTAGAATCAAATGGACCTACTTTAGCACCGGAGGTTAAAGCTCTAACATAATTTTCAAGCATAACCATTAAAAGAGAGGTGGTTAGCCACTCTCTACCATGATGAGCACCAATGAGTACGACGTTTTTCTTTCCTTTTCCTATTTTAATGGCTGGAATATCTTTCCCATAATAAGATTGCCCAATTACTTTCACTTCCAGTTCTCCCTCATACGTTTCCTGCAATTTTTGAATATCCAATTGCATTTGTTCATATGTGTAGATTCGATCTGAATGAACAATAGTTGCAAATGCAGAGGGGCAATACAATAAAAAGCAAATAAGAAATATCGATATTTTCATTTCATCCATTCCTAAAATAAAATTTCCATCTTTAATGTGTCTTGAATGACATAAACCTATTCAGGAAAAAGATGAAAACCTTGATATATCAATAGTGACAAGATTTTCTGCGATTGATTTAGACAGTAAATCATACACTATACTCAACTCCTTAAGAGGAGGAGAGAGAAAATGAATCATGTTGATTATGATCGAGCCTTGTACTATACGCATCGCTCTGAATGGGATAACTTATTAATATTGATGGTACGAACGAAGGACCATTTTTTAGCCAAAAAAATTGAGCATTTCCTTCACGCGTACAATTTTGAAAAAGATTACCAAGTAATTGAGAAACATTTATATTCTTTACTTCGTTACATCGACCATGCAAACGATCTTGTTGAAGCAAATGACGGCTTGCTTGATACAGTGATAACCATGGGGTAACAACCGGAATTCCACCAAAAAAACACGGTCTAAAAGACCGTGTTTTTTATGATTTATTTAGATAGTGTGTTCATTTTATTTTCTACTGTTTGCATAAATGCATCTTCAATCGACTTTAGTTTTTCTTTGCTTCCAGTTAAGCTTGAGCCCTTTACACCAAAATAGAACTTAATTTTCGGCTCCGTCCCTGATGGGCGTAAGCAAACCCATGATCCATCTTCAAAGAAGTACTTTAACACGTTTGAAGCAGGAAGATCGATTGATTCTTCTGATCCTCCCTCATATCTTGTACTTGTTAAGTAATCCTCTGTTTTAGTTACTTTCAGACCAATGAGTTCTTCAAGTGGTTCTGCACGGAAAGATTCAAGTGTTTTATTAATTGTTTCTGCACCTGATTTCCCTTTTAACGTTAATGAACGTAAGCCTTCTTGGTAATAACCAAACTTATCAAAAATCATTAATAATGCCTCATATAGAGACTTGCCTTGCTTTTTATAATACGCACACACTTCAGTTGCTAAAAGAGAAGCCTGGATTGCATCCTTGTCCCTTGCAAAATCTCCAATTAAATACCCGTAGCTCTCTTCATATCCAAACAAGAAGCTATGTTCATTTGTAGAATCGAACTCGTTAATTTTTTCTGCAATAAACTTAAATCCTGTTAAGACATCAATCGTTGGTACACCATAAGAAGCAGCAATAGTTGCACCCAATTCAGATGTAACAATGGTCTTTAAAACCAATGCATTTTCTTGTAATGTTCCCTTTGCCGTTTTATTTTCTAGTAAGTAATGGAGTAGTAAGGCACCTGTTTGATTTCCTGTAAGGATTTCATACTCCCCTGTTTCATTTTTAACAGCAATTCCAAGACGGTCTGCATCAGGGTCCGTTGCGATCAATAAATCAGCGTTTACCTTTTTTCCAGCTTTTATTGCCAATTCAAATGCAGCATGTTCTTCTGGATTTGGACTTTTCACAGTAGAGAACTGTGGATCAGGCAATTCCTGTTCCTTTACAATCGTCACATTTTCGTAACCAAGCGCCTTAAGACCAGAACGTACCGGTTTATTAGCTGTCCCATGCAAAGGTGTAAAAACTACTTGTAAGTCCGTTTCTTTAGCTAATGTAGGATTCTCAGATATCGTTACAAGCTTCTCTAAATACGCTTGATCAACATCTGCCCCAATCATCTTAATTAACCCTTGCTCTTTTAATTCCTGTTCGTCACGAACCTCTATAGTTAACTCATTTGAAATAGCATCAACTTTTTCAATTACCTTATCTGCCCCTTCTAAAGGAAGCTGTCCACCGTCTGGGCCATACACCTTATAACCATTATATTCTGGCGGATTATGACTTGCTGTAATCACAATTCCAGAGAAAGCATTTAGGTGTCTAACTGCAAAAGATAATTCTGGAGTTGGACGAAGCTCATCAAACACATATGCTTGAATTCCCTTCGTAGCTAAAGTCTTTGCTGCCTCCATTGCAAATTCACTTGATTTATGGCGAGAATCATATGCAATGACCACACCTCTATCCTTTGCTTCTTGACCAAATTCTTCTATATATGTTGCAAGGCCAGCTGATGCCTTTCTAACCGTGAAGATGTTCATACGATTCGTACCAACACCAATTTCTCCACGCATACCACCTGTACCAAACTCTAAATTTTTATAAAAAGCATCCTCTAATTCTACATCGGATAGCTTTTGTAGTTGCCCCTTTAACTCTTCTGGGAGCTTATCAAATTGATTCCAAGTATGTACTTTTTCTTTCCAGCTCATTACGTCTCCTCCTGAAAGTGTTTTCTAACTTTATTATTCAAGCCAGAGTGTGCGTTTCCCTCTTTTTTGTCGTTAGTTTTTGTGACAACTTAAGAAACCATTTTCATTATATATGTTTTTTGTAAAAAATACACATCTCTCCAAATTTTAAAATGTTACATTTGTATTATTTCATTATTTTTTTTAAAATTGGAAAGAGGTGAAGATATGAACGGGTTTGAACGAAGAAGGCTTCAAAAAATGGAACAGATTCGGAAGGCAGCTTTTTCTTTATTCACAAAGTACGGAATTCAAAAGGTAAACATTCATGAAATCGCCAAAAAAGCGAATGTTTCTCAAGTGACGATCTATAATTATTTTGGAAGTAAGGACGAGCTAGTCTATGATGTCCTAAAGGATTATCTAGAGAGGCAAATTGACTCCTTTCAACAATTAATTTATTGTGACCTTTCTTTTCAAGACAAGCTAATAAAATTGATTGAATTAAAGATCTCATCCACAAATGAACTCAGTCCGGAATTTATTGAAGCCATCATTTCAGAGAATAGTCAAATCGCGAATTTATTTCAGGAATTTGCAAATGAAAAATCTATGCCTCTCATTGTTACATTTATTGAAGAAGGGCGAAAAAGCGGTGATATATCAAGCAGCTTATCAATGAATACAATTTTTTTCATCCTCCAAGCAATGACAGATGCTATTCAAAAGCATTCAGATATCTTCCAATCAAACTCAAATAAGGATCAATTTTTAACTGAATTCATTCATTTCTTTTTTTATGGAATTGTCGGAAAAAAAGAAGACATAAGTGTAGAGTGATATACATTTTTGTACAATCTATTTATAATAAATTCACGGTCATTACGTTTAAGGAGAATATAGTATGAAAAAAAATGACAAGCGCGAAAACTTGCTTTTCCTTGCTTTCGCTGCGGCACTGATAGCCATGTTTGGGAGTTTATATTTTTCAGAGATACGCCAGTACGAGCCTTGCGAACTTTGCTGGTATCAACGAATCGTTATGTACCCATTTGTTGTGTTATTAGGTATAGCCACTGTAAAAAAGGATTATGGTATCGCCTTTTATACGATGATTCTTTCGGCAGTTGGTGGGATGATCTCGCTTTACCATTATGGACTGCAAAAGGTTGCCTTTTTAGCAGATACAGCACCAGCATGTGGGCGTATTCCTTGTACAGGGCAATATATTAATTGGCTTGGATTCATTTCCATCCCTTTTCTTGCTCTAATTGCATTTATTATTGTGTTTGTTTGTAGCTTTCTAGTATGGAAGCAAACGAAGGAGGAAAAATAATTTATGAAAAAAGTTCTTATCTTTATTGGTATTATCGTCTTATTGTTTGGTGCATTAGCTATTGTTACAAAAATGCAAAATGAAGAAAAAGTAAGTGATGACAATATTTACAACAAAGATACGCTTCACCCTGAAACCGTTGCTCAATTAGAGGATCCTAATTATCAAAACCTCATTCTTCCAGAAGATCTTCAAACTCAGTTAGATAATGGAGATGACATGACCGTTTATTTTTACAGTCCGACTTGTCCACACTGTCAGCGCACAACTCCAATAGTTGCCCCATTATCTGAAGAGATGGATATTAATCTTGTTCAATACAATCTTCTTGAATTTGAGCAAGGTTGGGATGATTACGGAATTCAAGAAACACCTACAATTATTCAATACAAGGATGGGAAAGAAGTAGCAAGAATCGTAGGTTACCACGAAGAACCTGATTTTGAGAGCTGGTTTAACGAAAATACAAAATAAGATTAAAAAAAGCCGACTATGTATGTAGTCGGCTTTTAAATTAATAATTGATTAGCAGCCTGGGTGTAGGTGCTGAAAAAGCTTGTTTTATTTTCTTTTGCATAGATAAATTCATCATAAGAAAACGGGAAATTATATCCATACTCATGTAAGGTTTCAACATTTTTTTCATACAAAGCTTGGTGATCGTATGTTAAGATGCTTGATTCTAGAATCGAAAGCAATGTTTGAAGTGAAGCAATCACATGATACGCTTCCTTTAATGTCCCATCAAGCTGTGCCGTCTCATTACTCAAAACATTTTGAGCCTCGAATTTTTTTATGTCTTTATCAGAGAAATACATAGGAAAAATATCTCGATAAAACCTTTTTACAAGTTCATTAATTTTCTCTTCTTGGTCTGGTGTCGACGCAAAAACAATCTTCACTTTTAACCCACCTTTAAATATCCTTTAGTTCTAATGTAAAATATAAATTAAGAATACCATAAAAAAACCTGTCTCTATGGTGGTAATTATCACCACGATTAAAATGATAAGTTAAGAACGGAGAGCACAATGTTACAAACAAAAACAGTTGGACAACAGTTCCATATTTATATTCAAAAAGATTGGGAGAAATACACAATAGAAAGCTTATTTAAAGATTATTGGAAGGCCCCTAAAAAACTAGTTCATGAATTGAGAATGGAAAAAAGTGTGTTAGTCAATGGGCAAGAGGCAAACTGGACATCTCATTTTCATTCAGGTGATACCTTATCTATTCCATTCTTTCTTCCCGAGCCATCAATAGTCCAACCTACTTATATAGAGATTGACATCCTATTTGAAGATGATCACCTCCTCATAGCTAATAAACCCGCTGGAATGGATACACATCCAAATTCAGAGAAAGACTATTTTAGTCTCTTAAATGGCGTAGCGTTTCACCTTCATTCAAAAGGAGAACTTCATTATATCAAGCATATCCATCGTCTTGATCGGGATACAACGGGTGCTGTAATTTTTGCCAAGCATCGAATGTGTGGGGCTATTCTAGATCGACTTCTTGAGGAAAGAAAGATTAAAAGAACATACGTCGCTTTAGTAGAAGGGAAAATGAAAACAAGCGGAGGATCCATTTCAAAACCGATTGGAAGAGATCGGCATCATCCAACAAGAAGAAGAGTTTCTTCTACTGGTCAATCGGCTGTTACACACTATAAAGTACATGCTTACAGTGCAAAAAATAATACAACTTTAATAAGCTGCCAACTTGATACAGGAAGAACACATCAAATTCGAGTACATTTAAGCTCTATTGGTCACCCTCTTATGGGTGATTCCCTTTATGGAAGTCGTGTTAAGCTGAAAAGACAAGCGCTGCATGCTTTTAAGGTTGAGTTTACTCACCCATTTACCGAAGAAAATATTGTATGTAAGGCACCGTTTGTTGATAACCCATCCATATTTCCTGATATCATTGATGTGTGATTTTATTTAAACAACCATAGAAGCGCCTACCATTCGGTAGACGCTCCCTTTATATGAACGGCAACCACACCGATATTTTCTTTGTAATCTTTCCTTTCCCGAAACGTTTTTGTCCAAAACAAATGAGCAAGCCTAATTTTAGAGAGAATAATGTAAAAAAGGACTAGAGCATTGCCCTAGTCCTTTCGCACGAAAAAGATTATTCTGATGGTTTTTCAATACCTTGTTCTTCTACAAGAGGTACAATCACTTGTCCTTCTTTTCCAATCTTTAGTAATAATTGCATGACAATTTTAGATAACTGACTTGTTTTATATGGTTTAACAAAGTATTCCTCGGCTCCGTTCGCTAAACCTTTGTCTCTCTCATCAAGCGCGCTAGAGATTATGACTGGGATTTGCTTTAATTCCTTTTTCTCTTTCATAAACCGCATAATATCCCAGCCATCAACATTCCCTTTATCTAAAGTGATATCAAGAATTACTGCATCTGGGACCTCTTCCATTAAAGCATCCATTGCATGGTCACCATTTGTAAATTGAGTAACGGTGAATCTGTTATCAAGTAACTCTTGTGATATTAGATCTAGCAAGCTTTCGTCATCCTCAATTACAAACACTTTGTAATTGGAAGCTTGTACACCCACTTTGTCAGTACTGCTGGTTACCTCTTTTTTAACTATCGGGAAAGAAATAGTGAAGGTACTTCCGTTTCCATATTTAGATGTAAAAGTTACATCGCCTTCATGCGCATTCATTATTTCCTTTACAATGGCAAGACCTAGTCCTGTCCCGCCAATTTTTCTTCGGTCTGAATTGTCCACACGATAAAACTTTGTAAAGATAGAGTCCCCTACATTTTCAGGAATACCCAAACCTTCATCTGTAATATCCAACCTTAATATTCCATTAGTTTCAAATAGATTAAGTATAATATTTCCTCCATTAGGAGAGTATTTAATCGAATTTCCCACTAGATTGGTAAGTACTTGCTCAATCTTCTCTCGATCTCCTAAGATCCAATCATTTTCAGCGGTTGAGGTGACGGTTATTTCATGTATCGTTGTTGTAGCTCTTAATGTATTTGACACTGACTCAACAACTGGCAATAATTCAAAATATTTTTTCTCATACGTATGTTTCCCTGCCTCCATACGTTGAACATCAAGGAAATCATTAATTAATGCGGTAAGTCGCTTTGCCTCATTGTAAACCGTGGTTAAATACTTTAATCTTCGGTCTGGCTTTAACTCACGATGTAACATAAGCTCTGTAAATCCTAAAATACTTGCTAAAGGAGTTCGCAACTCATGACTAACTGTACTCACAAACTCAGACTTCATTTGATCCACTTCGAATTCTTTTGTAATGTCTCGGTGAACAAGGATGGTACCAATTCGAATATCTTCCTGAAATAGCGCCTCACTATATACCTTAATCACTTGATTTTTATCTAATCGCTTATAAATAAATGAGTTAGAGTTATTTAAATGGTTCGTTTCTATTGCCGATTGGACAAACTGCAAAAACTCATCCTTCTCTTCCATATCTTTTTGCATAAAGGATGTCCAATCTTGAAGGTCAAGTCCTACTAAATCTCTTCCATCCGCTATACATTCAAACATTTCGCAAAGGGCTTTATTTACTAATAGAACCACTCCGCTCTGATCGATAAGCTGAATCCCCTCATGAGTGGTATTTAAAATCGACTGATTCCTTAGGCGTTCTGTTTCAGTCAATTCATGAATATAAACCTTCTCTAAGGAATTGCTCATTTGCTTGGTGATAGACTGTAATTCTTCAATTTCAGATTCTCTAAACGCATGTCCAAACCTGCTAAAAACCATAATGGCTGTTACCACATCATTCGAGGAGATCACAGGCAAGTATAAATCATAAGAGTACAATTTCCCCTCATGGTACCCCTTCTCAGATTCTACTATCTCCCTCTTTATCGTATAGGGTTGCTGATGTACAATAAGGATGCTGTTCAAGCCATTGTATATGTTCTTTTTAAATTGTTCTACACCGGTTGAGGAAATTCCATAGGAACTATACGCTTGGTCCTCAAGCAAAATGATTAACCCTCGATCTGCCTTGATAATTCGCGACATCTGTAACACGATGCTATCAAGAAGCTTTTGCTTTTCAAGAGTGTTTGTTAATTTGTTTGTTAATTCATTACGATTTTCAATTTTAATTTTGCTTTCATTTACGACATAAAGGGCGTTTTCCAGCTCCGATTGTTGCGCATAAAGCTCATCTTGCTGTGCTAATAACTCCTCATTTTGTGCTAATAGATTCTGTTCTTTTTCTTGTATAGAATGGAGCATTTTCTTTAACGCGAAAGACAGAACACCAATTTCATCTTTTCGTTGTGGATCAATAAAAATCTCTGAATCCTTTCCCTCTGTTATATCTGATGCTGTCTTCGCTAGATGAGATAAGGGTGCGCCAATATTTGTCAGCATTTGCCTGATAATTCTAAAAAGGAACACTAGGAGAAATATGATAAACGCAAGAAATACATTTTGATAAATGGTTTGAGTTCGCCTCATATCATTAATGGCTGTATTTAATTCGTTATCAATTACATCCATGTATTCGTGAGTCAAATCCAAAAATTCATTAGTTCGTGTTGTAGCGCCAAGCTGAGCCAAATTAATTAGCTCATCCTGTCGCCCAGACTCGTAGTACCCGACTGCCTGAGGAAGTGTTTCGACAAAATAATAATCCACAAAGCTGTTAAGCTCTCTAACATACTCCGAATCATCATCATTAGTCGCACTTGCCTCCAATTTTTTAGCTAGTTTTCTAATCTCAGGCTGTTGCGAGTATGCTCTTTTTTTCAGCTCTTCATTACCGTAAGCAAAATATCCCCGAACATCAAATAACGCCGTATTCAGTGTGTAATACAAATCTCTCGTGATTTTCTCTTTCTCGACAATAAGAGCTCTTTTTTCAATATAGTCATTGCTTTGCTTATACTGAAAAAAAAGATTTAAAGACGTACCTATAAGGATCAAAGAGAGAAAAATGATCATTAACTGAATAAATTGTTTTAATATGCTTTGTTTTTTATTCGAGCTATCTTTCATTTAAGATATCCCCAAGCTTACCTTTTAGCTCCATCGGACTAAAAGGTTTGGCCATGAAGTAGTTAGCTCCTGCCTCAATCACTTTTTCCTGTTCATATTGTTGACTCTTTGCTGAGAGCATTAAGATTTTTACATCCTTGTCTTTTTGTCTTACATGGTCAATCACTTCTAACCCTGTTAACCCAGGCATCATATAATCTAAAACGAGTAAATCATAGCTGTTTTCCTCAAAAAGCTGGACCGCCTCCGTTCCATCTGCTGCCTCATCTACTTCATAATCTTCTTCTTCAAGAGTGTCTACAACAAGCATTCTTAATACTTCTTCATCTTCAGCTAATAAAATCCTTTTCACTCTTTAATCCCCCCGTATGTTTCCTTCATCATATAATAAGAATCCTTTAATCGTTCACTGTATACTGGCTGCTCCCATTTATTCCATTTATAAAATACAGTTTTAGATATGGTATTAGTGTCACCTGTTTCAGGTAAAACTGAAAGCCCCTTTTCTGTTGATACAAATGCAGAAATATTGATGCCTTCAATATGTTTTGTACCCTCTATTCCGCTCTTCCACATATCCCCAATGATTTCTTTTTCGCTAGGATCCTTTATATTTAGCATTAACCATGGAATACGTAGCTCGACCATCGTTCCATCCTCGCTAATGCTTACATCTGTCAAAGAGTTATATTTTTCATCCTTAGAGTTCCCTGAGCCATAAAAAAGTTGTCCCGTCTCATAGGCTTCAAAAGGATAGGTTTTCCCTGTTGAAGGAATCGTTAATTGTTTGTTTAACGCTAAGCGAATTGGATGGAACACACCATTATCCTTTTTTGAAGGATACGTTTCTGCTGGAATCAGCTTTAACTGTTCACCATATTGAAAGTAAAAGGAATCATAGTAGCTATCCACTGTTATCCTCGATTCCTCTTTGCCAGCCAATGTGACTAAAAAATCAACACCAGACGTTGCTGACAGCGATTGACCGGTACGAAGGGGAATCTGTGTTTGTCCTTGATCTCCAATCGTATCAAATGTGATATATGTCGGAGTTTCTTGTAAATTTATCGATTGTTGATAATCGAGACGCACATATATATTTGCTGCATCAGAAGTTACATACATACCTGCCAATAAATTATCTTCATTCTTTGATTGTGCTAAAGGCTCAATCAGCGATTTTCTCCAGTCACTGTCTTTTCCATCTAAAGTCATTTCTTTTCCCAATAAGGAAGGGGAAAACCCAAGCATTCCAAACATTTGTTCATTCGTCTGTATATTTGACCAATACGGCCTGCGGTCTGGATTATCGAAATCCATTGTGTTCCATGTTCGTTTAAACCACTCATCCTGCCAGGTAAACACCATACCTCCTGCAAAGCCTTCGGAAACAATGGTTTGAAAGAGCTTCCGATTGATTTCACCCTGCTCCTGTTCACTGTGATTACCTTGATCCATTCCATGAACATTTTCATGAGTTAATCCCCTTGAGGAAGGCACTCCGTACTCAGCAATGACGACTGGCATTTCATGTCCATTTCTCAAATCATATAGATAACCGGCATAATTATTTTTCTCTCCACTGCTATCTACATAATTCACATAATCTTCCTCAAAGTTTAGGAAGTCTGGAAAATAGGGATAGACGTGATAAGAGGCAAATAAACCCGCATGAAATTGATCCGTGTTTTTAATATGATTGGGATCAACACTAACCATATCCTCTTCCTCCGCAGGCTCAGCCGGATGAGTTAATAGGTCCGTGGTTACCCAGTTGGTGAAGCTCATGGAATGTTGCCAATTATACATTTCTGCCTCATAGCTTGCCATGTCATTCATTCGGCTCGCTACCCAAGCTTCAAATGGTGTTGCATTCTCAGTATAGAAGTAGTCTCCCTTATACTGCTCTATTCCCTCATGTATCGTATCCGTATTCAAAACAACCTCTGGATCCCACTCAATTCCGATAATATACCCTAGTACATAAGGTGAAATATCATGAGTATAAGAGCCTGATGCATGCCCTGGTTTTTCTTCTATGCGTGCATTTCCATGAACGATATCAACGATGTCTCTCATTTCTCCTTGAAATTCGTTCACAACGGACGGATCATAGGCATCCTGTGTCTCTATCAATGTTTCTTCTGTCACCCAAGCTCCATGGAATAAAAATAAAGGTGTCTTGGCTTGTTTATTATATTCGTAGAATGCTTCATAAAATTGTGGGGGATGAATGGTATAAATACGTAGGGCATTCGCGTTCATGGCACCAATCATTTTAAACCATCTAAAGTATTCATCTTTAGAAATGGCCGCTTCACCAGGAAAGTAACCTGGTTTAGCTATGCCCATGTTCACCCCTTTAATCAGGAGATCCTCCCACTTACCATTCTTTTGGATTTGAATAGACTCTTCATCTGTTTTACTATTCATGGAGGTTCCATTCTCTGAAACAAGCTCCACCACTTCCTGCTCATCGGATGGTTCTAAACCGTAACGAAGAATTTGTTTCATCATCGGCACATAGACACGCCAGTAAAAAGAATCAGCCTGAGCAAATTCTCTCCAATTAGATATTCCCCTTGTCTGGTAAATGGATGTAACATCTCCCTCATCGGCATAATCACCAGCAAAATAATAGGCAGAGAAACTAGCATTCTTATGGCTGATGACTGCAGGAAAAGCAACTGGAATCCCATTGTCTGCAAGCTTTGATTCGCCTTCCTTTGTTACAGATAAATGGTATGTTGCTAAAATTTCATCCGAATCTCTTGCGGAAATAATATCAAACCAATAAGAATAATCTGTATCATTTTTCTTATTTTTAAAGAGCTCCTCACCTTGTTCAGTATATTGGAAACTTGGGCCTTCACCCTTAAACTCATTTTTATCAAGGACGACAATATAATCATTGTTGTCCACAAATACTAACCCTTCACCTGAAAAATTCCATTCTCCGTTCGATTTCTCGTAATTTTCTCTCACCCAGGTTGGAACCTCTTCCCCCTCTAGCTTAGGAAAATACCTGCCAATCCATCCTGTCCAATCAACATTTAACAGATTAGAAACTTTTTCACGAGCTAATGCGGATGTGGGGCTAGCAAAAGTATTAAACTCAGCTATTAGGGTTTTACCCTTATTTGAAAGTAGTTCCTGATGTATAGCCTCCACTTCATCTTCTTGTAAGCCACCATACAAATGCTTAGACCGTTCTCCCTGATGATTTTCTCCATAGAATTCCTTTTCATAGACTCCGTAGGAATCAGCCAAGTAAAATACATCATACGATTCTAATTCTTTTGGGAGAGTGCGAATTTCATACTCTTCCCCTTCTTTAGGAACAAATCCACTATAGCTTTTTTCAATACTGTACCTTTCACCGTCGCTAGTAACATATTTCTCGTTATTCAAGAGCCAAGTTAGTCCGCTATGCTCTCGGTATGATTGGTCAGGAACCGTCTTATCGAGAATTAATACATTTAACTCTTTATTTGGTTTCACTGTCCACAGCCAAAAAGGACTTGTTATTCCTATTAATATAATTGCAATAAATCCAAAGACAAGCATTTGTGGTTTCGAAAGCCAACTCTTCATTCCGATACACCTTTTCTTTTCATTTCTCCCCAGCCCTTTTCCCCAACAATAATCTGCCAAATCCCTTCGCAACGCCAAAAGACGGTTAATGGCCGATACCAAAGCGTCTCAGTCATGGAGTAAAGAAATAATTTTACGATATGGGATACTTTTGGATATTTACGTAGACTCCACTCTTCTAACAAAACAGAGGCCATCGAGAACAAAGAACCATACAAACAAGAGAGAAGAAAAATGATAATAGCAAACTCTAAATAAATTCCACCTATAAACAAGGAGCATAAAATATAAATATACCCAGAGAGCTCAATGATAGGACCAAAGAACTCAACAATCCAAAAATACGGAAAGGAAATCATTCCGATCGAACCGTATTTGGGATTAAATGCTAGCTTCCTATGTGCCCAAAGACTTTCAAATAAGCCCCGGTGCCATCTTCTTCTCTGTCTCCGCAGAAACTTGGTTTCCTCCGGCACTTCGGTCCAACATACTGGGTCTGGTACATATACAATCTTTTTCTTTACACCTTTCTCTTTAATCAATCGGTGCAAACGCACTACTAACTCCATATCTTCACCAACCGTAGTGGTCTTATAACCACCCGCTTCAGCCACCCAGCTTTTTGAAAAAACACCAAAGGCTCCTGATACGATCAATAGAAGATTATGACGACTTAAACCAATTCTCCCCATTAAAAAGGCACGGAGATACTCAATGATCTGCATAATCACTAGAGGATGTTTGGATAATCCCACTTCAAGCAAATGACCATTTGATATTTTACAACCATTGGCAATTCTTACACTTCCTCCAGAAGCGATAACATCTTCATTTGAAAGCATAATTGGTTTCATTACCTTTAAGAAGGCATCTCGTTCTAAAATGGAATCCCCATCTAATGAACAAATATAAGGATAATGAGAGAAATTCAATCCTACATTCAATGCATCTGCTTTCCCGCCATTTTCTTTATCAATCAGATAAAGGTTTGGTAAAGTTCTGGACTGATAAATTCCTTTGATATTTTTTGTTTCAACCTGCTTTCGAATCACTTTTTTAATTTCCTTCATCTCATAATGACGAATCATTTTATTCAGACTATCATCTGTCGATCCATCATTAACAACAATAATTTCATATGTGGGATAATTGATTCCTAGCAAAGAACGTACACTTTGAATCAGCCCTGCCTCCTCATTAAAGGCAGGAACAATGATAGAAATTGGCTTAGTATATAGATCATTTAGATATTCATCATAAGCTTGTTCTTTATCAAGTTTATATTCTCTTCTAAGCTGAAGAAGTGATAATAGTAATATCACTGAGTAAAAACTAATCACTAATACCATGTATATAGTGATAAAACCCCCAAAAACAATCCCAATAGACTCCCCAATCAGTTGTAGCATATTATATTTCCCCTTTTTGAAGCCACTCTGCTGCAATGTCTCTAGCATACGGATCGTGCGAGTTTTCCATTATTTTAATTAAACGTTCTCTTCCTTTAGATAGCTTTGTAAATGATTGAGCCGCTTGAGAACGAACCCACCAATTTCGATCATGAATTAACGTTGCTAAAATGTCGTACGAGGACTCCGAAGGAAAAAAACGAATTAACTTAGCAAATAGCATTCGCTCCTGCCATTCTGAGCTCTCCCCTAATGGGTAAAACTGTTCAATATCGGTGGTAAATCCAATAGATGCAATAGCTTTAAGTGCACGAATCCCTGTTTCCTCTCCCTTATACAGATGGAATATCCTTTCCACAAATGTGAGATAAGAAAGCTCTTTTCTAATTGAAATGATTTCAAGGATGGACCATTGAAGGGTAGGGTGGCATTCAGAAAACCTTTCAACCAGCAAACCGAAGGAAGGTTCATCTAGTTTGAACAAAATACTTCTATAGTCAAAATCTGTTAAATCAGTGTACCTCTCATTCACAAACTCAAAAACTTCTTCGAACCTACCCGTTGCTGCTAAAAAGCGAATACTAACAATCACTTCTTCTCTCGTTATAGAACGACTTTGTAAAAGTTGTCTAACATCATCTGAGAGCTGATGCATATGAAAATCTTCAATATGATATAAGGCATTGATTCTTTTGCTCCAATTTCTACCTTTTAATACTTTTCTATATCCTTCCGATAGGTATTTATCTGCCATGGCTGTGATAGATTGGATCTCCATTGTCCCAACGACCGTATCGGAGTAGCTTTTTAATAATTCCTCCATTGCTTTCAAAGAAAAACGGTCTCGATTGGACCGCTCATAAACTTTTCCTTCTGAAATGCTTTCAAACAGTGATGTTTCTATTTCCTTTTTTATCATATCAACCTTTAGTGTTTCTTGGTTTTCTAGGGTTTTCCGAATAATTAAGTAAAGCAAGATGACTAGCAATATGATGAGTATAAAAATGGTTGCATAAAAGAGAACCATTCCTTCATTTGAAATCATCATTTAGTTATCCTTTGAATAAAACTATAGATTCTCGCTTGAAGATCCTGAATACTAAAAGGTTTTGTCACATAGTCATCCGCTCCGAGCTTTAGTGAACGAGCAATATCCTGTTCATTTTTCCGTCCCGTTAGCATAAGAACATGGAACTGTTTCCTTTTCCTTCCTGACTTCACCCGTTGAAGTACTTCAGTTCCATCCATCACAGGCATTACTCCATCGAGAACTAGAAAATGCTGACCGGAAATATCATGTCTACCCGAGTCAAAAAAATCAACCCCATTTTCAAAAGAACAAATATCAAGATCAACAAACTCAAATTCCATACTCTGAAGAATTTTCGTTATCATTGTTCGAATAATCACATCATCATCAATAAGGGATACATGTAGAGTTTTCTTGGCAGCACCAAGGTTTAATTGATTGGCACTTTCAACTCTTGCTCTCCCATTCTCTTTTGCTAAATACAACGCTTGATCAGCTGTATTAATTACGGTTTTACTATCCATTTTCTCATCTAAAACCATAAAAACCCCAGCTGAGAACGAAATATAAAAAGTTTTTCCGTTTTCTGTAAAAGGAGTGTTAAAGAATTTCTCTAACAACCTAGTAAGAATATTCTTTACGTCGGTATCATTTGTTCTAGGAAATAAGATGACGAATTCCTCTCCTCCGTATCGAAAGACAAAATCCGTCCCTCTTACATGTTCCTTTAGGAAATGTGCAAACGTCTGTAATACTCTATCTCCAACAATATGTCCATATGTATCATTTACCTTTTTAAAATAATCCAAATCAAGTACAGCTACACTGAAATAAGTGCTAGATCTCTCAATTTCAACGAGACTCCTTTGTAAAGAATCGTTCAAAAATCTACGGTTATACACTTTTGTAAGTTTGTCAATCATGACTGATTGATCAAATAACTTTTTTCTATTTAGTTGACGTTTTACACGTAGTACGAATTCCTCAAGATCTAACGGCTTCTCTATAAAATCATCTGCCCCAGATTCAATAGCCTTTATTCTTGTCATCCGGTCGTTTTCAATACTAATCATGATTGTTGGTATAAACATTTTTTCAAGATGATGATTAAGGTCCTCCAAAAGCTGAAAACCATTTGTTCCCGGAAGATTAACATCTATAATTAAACAGTCAGGTTGCAGTTCATAGAACAATTCTTTTCCTACTTCCGGATCGGTATGCGCAACTACTATCCATCCCTTTTCTTCAAGTGTATCTTTTAATAAGATGAGCATGGAAATATCATCATCAATCACTTGAATAAGAGGTGTCCCCTCATCTCTAATAATCGGTTTCGAAACATCTATCGTCTCGAAATGTTCATACTGATAACTTAAATCCATTAACTCGTAAAGGAAGTCACGTAATTCTTGTTTCTCCCATTCAAGCTTTGTATTATTACGTTCAATCTCATTCATTAAATTTGTAACAAGAGTAAATAATCCACCCAATTCAATTGTGCCCGCTGTCCCTTTGATGGAATGTAGAAAAAGAAACAGCTCATCCTTCGTGGCATGTTTATCGGGTTCCTTCTCAAACCATATGGAAAGCTGATCCTTAATTTTTTTAAAAAGGAGAAGTTTATATTTGTCCATATTCATTAAAAACACCCCCTAAAGGATAATCAGCCAGATTATGCTTATTTTCCCCATTTTTAATCCTATTACGCATTCCCAAACTCCTCTTCATTGGTTTTCTGTTAGTTTGATTACTTTTTCTGTACAACTTTCCATTGCTGAAAGGATGGAGGCACGAAAGCCTGTTTTTTCTAGGGCTTCTACTGCTTCGATGGTAGCACCACCTGGGGTACAAACCTGATCCTTCAATACTCCAGGATGTAATTCTGTCTCTAAAACCATTTTGGCAGCACCAAGAACTGCTTGAGCAGACATCCTATAGGCCTTGTCACGTGCAATCCCTTGCTTAACAGCTCCATCTGCTAATGCTTCAATCATCATGTACACATATGCAGGTGAAGAACCACTAATCGCTGGAACACTGTTCATTAACTGCTCCGGAAATACTTCAACCTGTCCTAAAGACCCAAATATATTGGAAACCTGCTCTCTTTCACCCTTTAAAACAAGATCATGAAAAGACAACACCGTCATTCCCTCTCCAACAAGAGAAGGAGTATTAGGCATAGCTCTAACTGCCTTTACGGGCATTCCAAAAGATTGCTCTAAGAATTGTAATGTAATACCTGCGGCAATGGTAACCACTATCGTATTAGGGGAAATCTCTGTTCTAATTTCCTCGATAATCTCTTTATGTAAATTCGGTTTCACAGCTATCACTAAAATATCAGCCCATTTTCCAATATCTCTATTGTTGGTAGTTGTTTGAACACCAAAGATCTCTTTTACTTTACTTAAGGTAGTTTCAGTCTTCGCACTTACCCGAAGAAGACTTTTGTCTATATTCCTTTTGCTAAGTAGTCCTGTTAATATGGCTTGTCCCATCTTCCCACAACCAATAAATCCAATATGAATACCCACTAAACTCACCTCTTTTTATCTATGTTTCCTCTTGCTATTATACGTTACTTTCACTTTGACCACTAAGAATAATGTCGAATTTTCTGTATCGAAAAAACCATCCTAACGTTACTGGTCA
>Ga0182742_1002829_pt1 | contig 18372 bp, 28 predicted proteins | sample eDN5th37CBELigMG_FD_128880 | JGI IMG/M metagenome (GOLD analysis project Ga0182742, IMG submission 128880) | Enriched Miracle-Growth compost microbial communities from Emeryville, California, USA - eDNA 5th pass 37_C BE-Lig MG (version 2)... ...
AAATCATTTGAACTTGACGGTTGTCATATGGTTTGAAGGTAGGGGCAAATTGTCTTTTAGAGGTCATTTTTTCATTCGACTCTGGAAGAAGAGTCATTTGCGTGTTATAATTTTCATTAGTAACCTTAGGATTGCACATTAAAAAAATCGTCCTTTCTGTAAGTGTGGTGTGGTAACTTCATTTTACTAAAAAGGACGATTTTTTTTTGTATTTTTTTTCGAAAAAAAAATACAAAAAGGGGCTCCAAAAAAACCAGCTTTCACTGACTTTTTGGACAGCCCCTATCTCGGTTCTTTTTTATTGAACAAACGATTGTTTGACAGGAGATAAAGCTAAAATCTTGGCTCCATTTCTTCGTGCTTCTTTTCGGGCGTTCTTTTTTCCTGCTCCTTCATTTCATACCTTTAACCCTTGCCTTTATTCTGACGTACCGTTGGTACGAATTCAGTAGTATCAAGGATTACAGGGGGGGTTCGACAGGGTAAAGCAAGTAATCCGTATTAAAAGGGTTGCATTCCATGTAATATATAAACATAAGCAATTGACGAACACCTCAAAGGATATGCCATCAAATCCCCCTCTGGTATTCCCATCCTGCTTAACTAAAAAAAATAAACCTCAAAGGAGACATCGAACATGAATCAATTACACCAATCAGCAATTACCCAAACTAAAAACCTGGAAAATAGCATAATTCTCTATTTCAGGGCATCCGAATTCTTCAAGAAGTATAACGAGAAATACCCGCAAAAAGGAATTGAAATAATGACTATAAATGTCAACGCTATAATGTACATTTTCGCTCGTTTTAGAATGTACATTTTTGATACTTATACACTTTTACCCACCCCCAACCCAAGTGGGATGGGGGAAGGTGTTTTTAAAAAGGATTTATCCCTAGTCGAGCTTCTAACTGATTATTTTCATCCCTCAAATCTGCAATTTCACTCTTAAGTTCACTTATTTCCTCTAATAATCGTTTAATCTTAGTTTGATCATCGATTCCCTTTTCATATGCTGTGCCTTTCCATCTACACCAATCATTGAAATCGTAAAGATCATCTTCGCTAAAGTCTTCACCTAAATCTTTTCTAGTTGGGTTACTGCTAAGCCATTCTTCAACGAATTTGTCATTTTCTTCACATTTGACCCCATACAATCGAAAGAATTTTATTGCACTAGATACCATTTCACTCATATTATTTATCTCCTTGAATTGAGTTTTCTTTATTAAAATGATCCTTCAATCGATATGAATCCCCAATAATATTAACCACGGTGGCATGGTGAAGAACACGGTCTAAAATGGCATTGGCTATCTTAGGGTCCTGAAATATTTCACCCCATGTTTTGAAGCTGGCATTGGTTGTCAAAATAGTGCTTTTCTGTTCATATCTCATATCGATTAACTGGAAGAATAGCTTCGCATCTTCTGCGTCAATCGGCAGGTAGCCAATTTCATCAATGATCAGGAGCTTGTATTTCGCGTAATGTTTAAGCCTGCTTTCTAAACGATTTTCAAGTTTAGCCTTTTTTAGGTTTAAAATTAAATCGTTACACTTAATAAAGTATGTGCTCGTCCTTTTCTTGGCAGCTGCGATACCAATACTAGTTGCTAAGTGTGTTTTTCCAACCCCACTCGTGCCTAAAAAAACGATGTTTTCTTTCTGCTCTATAAATCGTAAGGTAGTAAATTCTAAAATTTGTTGTTTATTAATTGATGGTTGAAAGTCAAAATCGAAGTCTTTTATTTCCTTCAAATGCGGGAATGCACCGACTTTTACCATTGACCTCACCATGTTTACTTCTTTCATGTCAATTTCATAATCCGTCAGTTTGATTAATGTATCTGTAAACGACAATTCGTTTTTGGTCATAAAATCAATGGTTCCATCAAGATGCAGGACCATTTGTTTTAACTTTAAATACTCTAGGTTTTGTACAAGTTTGTTATAGCTGCTATTCATTTTTATACACCTCATTAATTGCCTCTAAATTTTTCATTGCCAGTTCTTCTATATCGGTAGAGGACGGTAAGCCTCTCGCTAATGTATCAACGTAATGCTCTGGCTTATAATTAATTCTTGACTGGGCAATAGGATGTTGGACAATTAAATCCGTGTTATAATAAACAAAGATATGGTTGTCATATACCTGTAAACGAACTGTTTTTCCAATGTATCCAGGTGGGACTGAATACTGATTGGATTTATAAGGAACCATATTAGACGGGTTCACTATTACAGGTGTATGGTCAATTTTATAGGAATCTCTTATTCGTTCATGTGGTAATGGGGATAAGAGATTTCTTTCTTTATTTAGTGCCAGTATTGGGATTTTCCCTGTTCCTTGATGATAGCTGTTGTTAATACGATCACAAAGCTTTTGAACAAACTGATGAAGCTCTTCGTAATCAAACTTTCCTTGATAAGCGTGAATTTCGTCGAGTAATTTCATCGGACTCTCTACTTTACCCTTTGTCCTAGGCCTCCCAGCTATACAAGGCTGTACTTTAAATCCCATATCCTTAGAAAATTGAAAAAACTTTTCATTTACTTTTCCTTTTTGATATTCAGTGCGTGGCTGATCCATAATCGTTTTCATGTTGTCGGTTAGAATGGTTTTAGGAACTCCTCCAAATGCCTCAAAACTTTCCGTAAGGAATGACAATAATATACTTTGAGACTTAGAGATCGATAGGTTGTATGTACGAAATCTTGAAAAGGAAAGTAATAACGCGCATACATTTACATAAAGGATTTCCCCATCTTTTGTAATGTAGCTTATATTTTCTTTCCAATCCAATTGTGCTTGTTCTGCTGGTGCTGTTTCAAAACGGATCACTTCACTAACTGAACTCTTACGCGTCTCTGACTCAAAATAACTTTGAAATTCTGGTTTACTTGATATGTAATGTCTAAAAGTTGATTGTCCACAGTCTAATCCATGATTATCTTTCAGGTATTGCCATAACACCCTTTTATAATAAAACTTTTGAATGGATTCATCTGACAGAAGCTTCTTTATAGTTTCATAGTGTTCATCTATTTTAGATGACCGATTCCTGGTATGCTTCGGCTTATACCCCTGTAAATATTTATCAACTGTCCTCCGGTCCACATCCATATCCCGGGCCAATTTACTCTTATTGATTTTCATCTTTAAATTCTCCATTAATATTTTTAATTTAGGTAAGTCTGCTAAACTCTTAATTTCAATATCTGTATTAACATTGATTTGAATATGCATAATATTCTTTCACCTCAAGAATATTATGCATTAGCTCATCAAAGCTGTACGTGGAGAGTTAAATTTCAACAAAGAAAAAAGGAAGTCGAAGAATATCTACTGGCAATACAAGATAGAAACTGCTTCAATCAAATGGTTAGATGATGATACGGTAATCATTAATAATGTTGAACTTGATGTTCCACATGATGTGTATGATTATCGAAGAGAATGAGGTGTTTAGATGAAGAAGGTAATACCAATTCTTGTTTTTATTTAATACTTTACTAATTGGCTCTTTCCCCACTATTACAAGTGCTTGTTCATGTGCAGAATTACCGAGTGTAGAGGAGGAACTTGAACGTTCGCAAGCAGTATTCAGTGGAAAGGTTCTTGATGTAAAAGAAAAGCAAAGTTTAAAAGGATATATAACCATATCAGTCCTCTTTGAAGTAACTAACACCTGGAAAGGTGTAAAGCAGTCGCAAATTATCATTACCACTGGTCAAGGTGGTGGAGATTGCGGATTTGATTTTAAAGAAGGACAAGAGTATTTGGTCTATGCTAACGAATCAACGATGTACGGAGAAGAGTCACTTGTATCAATTATTTGTGATAGAACCAATAAATTGAGTGTTTTACAAGAGGATTTGAAGATACTTGGTCAAGGACAGCCTCCGATAGAAGAGGTTGATTTGACTGATAAATATGAAGGAAATCAATTTTATTTCTGGGGTGCGGTGGTTGTAGCCATTGGTATTGTAATAGTTTTCGTATTAAAGAGACGTAAGAATTCTAAATAAATAATGGGGTGATCGTCAATGATTAACGATATTGTTGAGAGAGAATATGAAGCGGTACATATCGTTTGTGGGGAATCTACTGCGGGTTCTTTACGAGTAGGGTTAGGGCGTAAGAATAGGATAATAGGCTTTCCTGATTTCTTTGCTGTCGGGCCTATTTTGGAGCTTCATAATGAAGTTGGGCGTAAGCGTAGATATGAATGGTTAAGAGATCATTTGAATTATCCCGATGATTTTATTGGGGAAGAATATGAAAGCAGGTTTTCAAAAACACTTGCAGATATTGATGCCATACCAGATTATGTCCCAATTATCATCTGGACTGGTGAAAATGCAGATGAACAAACGGGATTACGTTATTTTTTATTTTTGCTGAAAGAGAAGCCGAATGAAGTTTTTCTTATAAATACAACAATCGCTTACCAAGATCTATTTAATACAAGTGAGTTTCAGTATTTTTATTTTCATACAGGTGAGGTTGCACCTGAGAAACTGAACACTATCTATCAAAGGGCATTAACAAAGCCTTTAACTACTGAGGAAAGAAATCAATTTGGAAAAGAATGGCTAACCTTATCAGTTACTAAAGGGGTGGTACGAATTTGGGAGAATGATAAAATCAGAGAAGTGGGCGAATGTCACTTCGATGAATTAATTGTTGCCTCTGCTCAAACATTACATGATAAACAAAGAGAAAAGGATTTTATAAAATCAGGAAGGTTAATTGGGGAAGTTTTTGGTCGGATAGACAATAATGTAGGTGATACCTTCTTAGAATACAGGCTCAGGAGCTTAATATCTAAAGGAGTTTTTGAAATAAAGGGTGTTCCAAAAGGCATGAGGTATTACAGTGTAAAACTCAAATAAAGATTTGCGTAAATTTACTTATACTGTTTCAATAATATGTTACCATAATATTAACAAATATTTGGAAATGGTAAGTGTGGGTGGAAACAATGCTTAAATTAAAAGAAAAAAATAGCACAGTGTCCGATGTTTCTTCTTACAGCTTATCGGAAAAAGAATTTGAAGAGTTGTTCAAAGAATATGAAATGGAATTACGCTATTTAGCCTACAAATATGTTCGTGACTGGATATTAGTTGATGATATTATGCAAGAGGTATTCATTAAGATATTCTTGAAGTTGGATTCGTTCGAAAAAAAATCTTCAATAAGATCGTGGTTATATACAATTACTTATAATCAGTGTATCGATCATTTTCGAAGTAAAACGGTTAAATCAACTGTGTTAATTGAAAATGTTGCAGAAGTAAAAGAGGCTAATACTGACTCGGCAGAAGTTGAAGCAATACAACAGTTTGAAAAGAATTGGTTATATCATACAGTTAATTCTTTACCCAATCAATTCAGGGAACCAATTTTTTCTTTTTTATTTTAAACAGTATTCCTATAAAGAAATTAGTGAGGCATTAAATGAAAATATTGGTGTCATTAAGAATAGACTTTTTAGAGGGAGACGTTTGCTAAAGGAAAAATACTTCGATTATCAATAAAGTTATGATCGAAAAGGATGGGGTTATAACAATATGAGTTCTTTTGTTGTGATATTCATAATTGTTTTGGCAGTTATTGCGGATTTCTATTGGTTTGATGTTGATAAAAAAAGGTGGGGATGGATGAAGAACTGGTCTAATCTCCAAAAGGTTTTATTCTTCTCAGGTTTTGCAGTTGTTTCAGGATTAATTTACGTTGGATTGAGTTTAGGTTTTTTCTAAAAACGTGGGCATTATCACTGGGATAATGCCCTTATTTATTGAATTTCCCTTTTAAAATTCTGCCACAAATCCCAAAGAGTAAATTTAGTTAAATAAAATAGTCAAAATAATTGAAAAATGTGATACCAAAATCATTTAAGTTTCGTAGATACATAGTGAAAACAATTTTTAACTAATTCTGGATAAAAGGATGTGTTCCTTATGATGAAAAGTAAAAAAATGTTATATCTTTCTCTTATTCTTTTTATTGCATCTCTTGTCCTAAATTTCCCTTTTCCACACGAAAGTCCTTATGGTGAGACTGTCGCATCGGTATTGAATATACCAGTTCAATCTGTTAATGGATTACATTATGTAGGAATTGCTTCATTAGCTTTATTGATTGCAAGTTTGTATTTCCTTACCAAATCGGTAGAAAAATATCATGGGCGTGTTGTCTTGGTTGCCATTGTTCTCGCTTTATTCGCACCATCGATGATTGCCAGTTCGTTTCAAAAAACATTTGCAACAGGTATTTATGCTGTTTCTTATGAGCGTGATTGGAGCAACTGTCAATTTGAAATGATCGGTGAAACAACATTGCGTGGAGAATGTGAACTTCCTTTTGAAAATTACAGTAGGAATGATGTCCAATTCACCATTGAATTTTATGAAAAATACTATTTTGAAGATGATGTACTCATGGTTTCACTCATGAACAACAATGATCCGTATGAGGTGAAGCTAAAGGGAAATGAAAGAAAAACAGTGAAAATTGAGTCAAATATAGACGTTTCAAATATGGAAAATCATATTGAACAGGGTAGTTCAACAGGTGTAAATATCATCATTAAGTCGGGAGAAAAAATAAGGAAACTTTAAAGTTGTTAAATTGAATAGAGGTGAAAACGCTTGAACTGTTGTTGTGATAGTGGAGAAACAAATGATTTAAAAATAGAAGGAGATGTTGGGGCAGATCCAATTTGGTGTAATAGGTGCGGTGGCAATCTCGACTTAGAAGATGTTCCGATTTCAGATAGATTAGCAGAGGAATTGTTGTCTTGGGCAACAAAGTATGGAGAATGGATTGATTGGGATTCAGATAAATTGCTTCCTAATGGGATTGAACTGGAAGATAAATTTAATCAAATGGGATTCGTATTAACGGAAAAGGTGAAACAAGAAATTGGCGGTAAATATAAAATAAAATTCATATCATCTACCAGTGCGAAATCTTATGCAAACAGGAAAAACGGTTTTAGATAGAGTGAGGACAATAGGATATGAGGTGATATTTATGAAAGAGGGAAAAGAAAAAAGGATTATTCCTGACGAATTTGGAAAAAGTTTTTTGAATGGAGAGTTTTCCACTATATATCAACAAACCTCTAAGGATTTTAAACAGTTGGTCATATTGGAGCAATTCATAGAGTTAGGAGAGTCTTTTAATCTTGAAGTTAAGCAGTATAACTTAGAAATGAGTAACCGTTTAGGTAAACATATTGAGCAATTTTTATGGTTAGACAATGAGAGGGAAAAGGCAATTAGTGTAGCATTTGATGAAGATTACACCATTCAAAGTCTGCTTCTTGCTCCATTTGTTTCTTATCCAGAAAGTGATAACCGATACACTGAGAATACTTATATCATGCCAATAAAAGAAGAATGGTTTGTTTTTTGGGGAGGAACAAATCAATTTATTAATTACCATTATGTTTATGAAACTCAAAGATACGCATATGATTTGGTCATTATGAAAGATGGTCAATCCTATCGTGATGCACCTACTAAGAATGAAAACTATTATGCTTTCAATAAAGAAATAGTCGCTCCGTTTGATGGCGAGGTGGTAAAAGTAATAGAAGGTGTGAAGGACAATGTGCCAGGTGAAATGGATGAAAGTCAGCCAGAAGGAAATTGTGTTGTGATTAGACATCCAAATAATGAATACAGCATGCTTGCCCATTTAAAACAAAACTCGATTCTTGTTAAGGTTGGAGATCATGTACAACAGGGGCAAGTGATTGGATTATGTGGAAACTCTGGAAATTCCTCAGAGCCTCATTTGCACTTTCAAGTCATGGATTCGTTTGATTATTATACTGGTAAATCTATTCGTATCCAACTTGAAGGTAGTTCTGAACCAATCCAAGGAGAAGTAGTTAGACCATATAATTAATCTATTTAGTATAAGAACTTTCTAATTTTCCTAAAAGTATAGTAGAGCTATAGTTATTGATGCGGTATCTGAATGTTTCAAAATAAGTTGCAAGTGAGGTCATAGCGAATGGATTTAAGAATACAAGAATTAGTTGAGTTTACGCAGAAAAAGTTCGGACTAAGTAACTATTATTTACATGAACAACAGTTTTATCGGAGTGTAGATATCTTCAATGAGACAATTTATACATTGTCCATGGAGTGGTTCCCCAATGATGCTGTACAAGATGATGATGGACTAAATCCAGAGGGGACAGTAAGTTTTGAAATCAACTTGAAAAGTCTTAAATTTGAACGTATTTTTGCAAAAGGTAAGCCTTATGCAGAAGACGGGATTACATTTAGCAATCTTAATAAGGAAGCCGTTATAAAATGGGTTGAGTGTGAAACAGGATTATCGTATGGGGAACAATTCCAATGGGTAAGAGAAGATGAAGGGGAACTTAACTTTATGTCGTGTTTTGATGGTGTTGCCGTTTCACCTCCTGGATATATTGACATCAAGTTTAACGAAGAAGGGAAGCTCACTATGTTTTCAATGCATGGTGAATTTCCTTCAAAAGAGCTGATTAAGAAAGAAAAATATACTCTTTCTCTTGATCGATTAGAAGATTTGGGAAAGGAACAATTGAAGTTGATTGAATATCCTTCCTATGAACAGAAAAAATTATACCCTATATATGCATTGGAAGAGATTTTTGTTACAAATGAAGGGACAACAACGATTCCGTTTGAGGTTTTTGCAGATGAAAATTATTTTTTGAAAATCGATCAAACAATTTATTGGGATGAACCAATGAATCAACCGTTTGAACGGAAAGAAATCAAATGGATTGAAGATCTTACAGCAGAACAAGCATTTTCATGTGAGCCATCTCCTGATTCATTCCCCATTACAGAGATAGAACAAGAGAAATGTATGATAGCAGTTAAAAACCTTTTACGGCGGGAATATCCAAGTGAATCAGGGAATTGGGTATTAAAACACTGTTATCGTGATAAAGGGTATATTCACGTTACATTGAAAGCGAATATTCAGGATGTTCGTGTATTTCAGCGGAAAATAAAGGTCTTCATAGATCCAAAAAGTTTTCAAGTTGTAAATTACATGGATAGTAAACCGATGTTGGAAACCTTTAATGACTTTCAAGCACCTGACAAGGTAACAATCACAAAAGAAGAAGCCTATGAAAAACTTAAAGATTTGTTTGAGTTAAAATCTTACTATGTGTATGACTTTAAACAAAAACAATACGTTTTATGCGGGAAATTAGATTGCAAGTATGGGGTGAATGCATCAAACGGGGAAGTGATAGCGTTAGATGATTTGTAGCTTGATTGACAGTGATAAGTATTTAACAGAAAGAATTGTTGTCTTGGGCAACAAAGTATGGAAAGGTGCCCCCAAATATGGATAAGAAGCCTAAATTAAAAAGATCAGACTTATTAAATAAAGATGATATTTGGAACGCCGTTAGTGATGTGCTACTTGAATCTGCCTATCAATTAGAAAATAAAGTAGCTTATGAAGCATTTACTGTTCTTCAATACTATTCCGAAATGGAAAGTGGAGGTCATGAAAGTTTTTTAAGATGGAATTCAGACCATGTAGAAGGAGTAGGAATCACTCGTTATTTGGAAGAACTGATCGGTGTTCTTGATAAAATAGATGCACATGAGTATGTACTGATTGAGAGAAAGTATGGAAAAGAAATATGGGACTTGTACGTTGCCTTAGAAAATGACGAGATTGACGAAAAGGAATTTTATAGTATTATCGAAAAAGCAGACAATGAATACTATCATCTCAATGAAAAACTGAGAGAATTATTAGAAACGTATTTCGTAAAGATTCACACTGACTTAATTGAAATAATAGAGTAGTAGATATATGGGGCATTGTAAAGTGTTTGTGTGTTTGTGTAAGTGATAGGAATGTTTGTAGAGCTGACGATAAAAGACAGTTTGAAAATATTGAGTGAGAGGAAGGAGGCTTCCAATGAACAACTCATTAGTATTAAGCCTACATCGGGCTTTAATCGGTGCAATTCCTGAAAATTTGAGAGGATTAAAAGTAATTTTAACAAATAATCGGCTGTTATGGCAGGCTTTTTTCGATCATGAGCCAACAGAGGATGAAAAGGAAGTGTTAAGTGTTGCTTGCACTGAAGTGTTATCTGATTTCCCTAACATTAATGAGGTTCAAGAGGAATACATCTTCCATCCAACACCATTAACTGTTAATACAATACACGAATGGGCATTTGTTAGATGGGAGCCTGAAACAGAACAAAAGAAATCAACGCATCAAAATAGGAGAAAAAATGAATGAAGTATGCAGACTATATTAACCCTGAAATATGGACTGGTGGATTTTATGAACTTTCAATTGAGTATCATCCATCAGGTGATCATAAAAAGCTAAATGATGCTCTGGACTCATTATACCAATGTGATTTTTTTAATGGAATGTGGGTAGAAAAAAGTGATTATCAAACGTCTCCTGTTCCTCTTCCTATAAATATTGAAGAGGAGAGTGTTCATTTATTTTATGGAACCATAACTCTAACAGCAAGTAATCAGTTACCTTGTGTGATTAGCATAATTAGGGTTCATGGTGAGTCTGATTGGTTAGATATTTCAATTCCACAAGCTATACTTGAAGAAAAATTTCCATATAGATATCCTCTTACAAAAGAGTTAAACCCTTGGCTAAGTAAGGTTGTTGAGCTGTATGCAAAGTTGGTTGAAACTATTTTTGAAAGTTCTCCTTTTACTATAGCAATCATTGGTGAAGAGATTTCAGGAGCGGATATACCCGAAATTAATCTGGAACATGTAACGATCATTACACATTCTCAATTGGAAACAAAACTTGGAATCAATAGAAAAAATGATTAAATGATGTGTTTGATTTATTCAAAAGGGGAGTGATTCATTGAATTATTGGAGAATAACAAAATATGATCCATTAAAAAGGAATGCTGATGGAAGTTATCTTGACCATGAAGAATGGACTTGTTTTTCAGAAGTTGGGACAAAGATAAGCATGGAGGAGTATGAGGCTACGGAGGAAAAGTACATAAATACTATCACGACATTTATGACGGAAATGGGTTTGAATAGAGTTTATGTCATTGCCTTAGAGCAAAGGTCTGACGAGATCAAACATCAAAAGGCGAATGAATTTCTATCAAAGATTTGGATAGGAAAAGCGGTGACTGCACAGGAAGTCCGAGAGTTAGTCAAGTTGACATTACGGAATGCCATTTGGTGTAAATTAGGCTATAAGAAGAAATTCTTTGTTCACTTTGGATACGATTATTATATGTACATTGGGGCGAGTGAAGACTGTACGGAAGCTATAGAGGTTGTTAAGGAAACGGGATTATTTGTCGAGGACTTCAAATCTCCTTACATAACGAATTAATAAAAAGTGGAGGATATTGATGGAGAAAACGCAAGTGATGGTGTATTTTAGTTTGTTTGCAGATGAATTTTCATTAGATGCTGTAACAAAACAATTGGATATCGTACCAACTGAAAGTTATAAAAAAGGTGACATCATAAAGAAAATATCTCCTACAGAAAATCATGTAAGAGGTTATACCCGTTGGAAGCTAAGTACAGGTTATCAAGAATCATTGGACGTTGGTGATCAGTTAAATTTAATTATCAATCAAATCGGGGGTAAGGCATCAATCATCAATGATTTAAAAAGGCGGTTCGGATTAGAATGTAGATTCACCATTGTCATCATAATGAACAACGGTTATACACCTGGTTTATATTTAGATGAATCTCTAATTGCATTTGCCAATAGCATTAATGCTGATTTTGATATTGATTTATACGCCAATCCCTACGATGAAATAGATGAATAGGTGAGGAAAGGACAAAAATAAGCGGTCTTTACCTTATAAGATGAATCAACAATGAATTTAATAAAGTTAAAGGAGAAGTAGGTGTCTTATTGGAAAATCGTATGGACTTAGTATCATTGCTTAGAAGCAAAAAAGTAAAGGTGACTGAAATAGACAAATGGGGAACATTTTTGAGGAAACGATGGGAAAACAATTTTGCCAATCATCTCAGCGATCAAGAAAAGAAATCTATTTATCTTTATGACTTTTTGTGGCACATATTTAGTTATGAGAAAAAGAATTGCTTAAAAGTAGAACAAGCCGACATAGCGTTTAACAAAAAGTCAAAGAAGTCCTGTTACGTTTTCTATCAACATTCTGATGATGCATTTATTCTTGAAAATGCTTCATCTTTAAATGCAAATGATTTCCTAAATGAAGCAGATGTGTACGTGGTAGATAAGGAATTCAACTGGACTTATGTAAAAACGCACGAAACGGGTTGGTGTGGGCCGTACTTTTGCCAAGAATAGTATGAATTGAGGTGTTCCATATAGAACTTTTAGAGTTGTACTACAAGAAATATACAGGTACAGTACAGGCATCAGATTATGTAGGATGGGCAAATTCTTATTTGTATTTGGATTTTCTCGAAATAAAGAAATTAGCCAGTATGAAAGGGAAATTAAATATATTTGAAATTGAAAAGATGTTTGTCGATGCAATAAATAGTATTCAAAGAGAAGCACCTTCTAAAGAACAATGTGTAGACTACCATTTAAAATGCCTACATTCACAATTATTAATGCCCAAAAAGAATGCTGTGTCAATTGTGAAAGAGATTTATGCTTGTACAATTGCAAACGATTTATTCGAAGAACAGATGAATTGGCAGGAGATCAGTGATGCCATAGATGACTTTCAGTACGGAGATAACGATTACGGCTATACCCTGGATAAGATCTATGAAATGATTGTTGATCATGCACGTAATCTATGGCATACAAAAATAAGTAAGATCACGTTTAAGGAACTGATTGGACAGAAAGTTACCGCCATTGATTCAGAAGTTCATTTCATTATTAGGTTGGAAAAAGGGGTGATAATTATTGAATGTCCTTGGCGAATTCGGGATACAGGAGGAATATTGTTAGGAGAAACAGATATTCAATCTAACCAAAGTGAATGGAAATCGGTCAAAGAGCTATTGGTTGGTAAAAAAATTGAAGATATTCAGTTATTCGAACAGTGTCCACTTCTAATCGTACAATGTGATAATGTCTTTGTAGATGTCTTCCATGCCAGTTCCTTTTTTGACGGTTGGACTTTAACAGACGAAGGGGATTTCTATATATTTTCCATGCATGGTGGAAGTATTGCATAAATGGATTTGACGAATGGCACAAAAAAATTACCTTCAATGATGGTCAAAGCAACACGTACACAACGATTGTGAATTATTAAAATGTGTTGGATTTTTATTAGAATCGCTTTTAAACAAATGGAAGCAAGTGTTGAAGAATATTGGGCTGTCTTGAATTGCTCTTTTTGAATGAGTAGCGTTGGCCAGTAATTTTTTGAAAATACAAATATCGTATTTTAAGAAGGTGATAATAGTGGCTACTGTTTATATTTCAAGCATAAGCGGTCTTAATAAGTATGATGATAGATATGAAATTATAGGTGAACCTAAATACATATATCATATTGAAGTAAAAGAAATTGAGAAGCTGTTAATTGATTATCTACATGAAATAAATAGGTTTCCAATCCACTTAACTATAACTACCTATAACGATTATGATGAATTTGAAACATTATTGAAAAGGTTAGGCCAAGAGTATGAAGTAAATTCATTAGCTGATGTAGCATATGTTTCAACAGAAGATGGTGAAATGCTTAAATACCACGTTCCCCTATTTAAAGTGAAAATAACGGATGCAGTTGCCTTTGAATCAATCATTCGTACCTCTTTCTGGATGGCAGAATCGAATTGCACATTTATCCTTTCCTGTTCTGATAATGTAAGTATTATAAATAAGTTGGGGAAAGACTGGAAAGGTAAAGAGACCGAATACTCTACGATTTTAATAGATATGACTAAAGAATCAACGTCAATAGCGATTACCCATGATGCATATGGTTTTTTGCTATTTTCAGATTTAGAGGAAAACAAGTCCATTGAAACGATTGCACAGCGACTTCCCAATTATACTATTGTAATAGGTAAGTGAGGTTTTATGGATTAGTTTAAGTAAATATGCAATTTATAAAAATGATTATCGTTGATGCTCGTTTCTGTCTCATTTGCAAAACAGAAAGGTAATTTATAATAGATGAAAAAGACAATTTTGCATGCAGTTATATTTTCGATTATTATTCATGTACTAATCCTTGGATTTACGATAATTAAAGGATACTTGCTGACAAAATCTCATATTCCAAGCGACATAAATACTTATGATAATGTTCATATGCTCCAAAATGAGGTTGCGTTTGGTATTGTTTATAATTCAGGAGGTGCAGTGCTTTTAATTTTGTCATTTTTAGCGGGCATTGTTTGTTTTATGATAGGCAAATTTGTATTTGTAAGGTTAAGAGCTAAAGGATTGAAACAGTGATTCAATGAAAATATAATGGAGTCACTCTTTCACTAAGGTCGTAGTTTAGTTGAAGAATAATTTTTTAGATATCACAATTTAAAAACAAGGGGGGAGTTGATTGAAACGAGTTGGATTTATTTCGGCTATTGTAATTGTTATTTTGGTTGTTTTCATATTTGTAAATAAATTATACTATCCTTCTCTTCCAATTAATAATTTATCAGCTAAAGAGACGATTGAAAAATTGGAAAACTCCGATAGTAAAGTAGTAGAAATTGCAGTAGAAGGCGATACGATTTGGTATATTACCAGAACAGATAATCAAGGTGTTTTGATCGCTGATGAAAATATTAAACAAATGATCGGTTCTAAGGGATGGGAATTTAAAGAAAAAGATGGTAGTGGTCTGTTCTTTGAAAAAGAGGGAGAAAGATTAATTGCTACTACCCAAATGTGGAGTAAAAAATATGTTCTTGTTAAAGTTCAAAGTAAATTTAAAAAAATTTAGACCTTACTAAGCAAACGGAGGAATGTCGCATTTTTTCATAGAACAGGTTAGTTGAAGAGTGATTACGATAAAGGATGGGAGAATTTGAAGAAGAAAATTTGGTTTTCAGTTCTAATTTTAGTAATAGTTATTGGTGGTCTTTATTCCTTAGTAAAATTCAACCCGCCTATAGAAATTGGTACACTTGCTTCAAGTGAAGATAAAAAATCGGTTGTTGTCGGAATTGGTAATAAAGGGTTTCTCGAAGTGAAGAATTTAGACGTTTCAGTTAATAACAATGAAAAACCATCAAAATTAAAAGTACAAAAAAGTGATGCTGTACAAGGTTTCATTATAACGGATGATTTTGAAAATCAAGAATCAGAAAAATATGGATTTAAGAATATAGGGGATATTGTTCTTAAAAAAGGTACAGCCCCTTCTTCGTACTTTAATAAATTAGATGATGGTACTGCCACTAAGGATGATGAAATTTATGGTGTTAGTGTTATTCATCATGAGGCAATATTTAAGGTTGATATAAGATATAGCTATTTGGGGATTTCATTTAATGAAACGGTATTCTTCAACTAACAAAGAATACTAAATCTATTATCCTATAATTGAAAAAAGTCCTTTGATCTTAGAAAACTCAGAACAGGTGATTAGATCAAAAGAAATGCTCCAATCCTTTTGGAATAAGAAAAGTGCCTTCTCTTATTGAAAAATACATATACAGAAATGGAATAAAAGTGATTCTTATACTGAGGTGATTAAGTGAAATATACTTGTCCTTGTTGCGGTTATAAAACATTAGATGAAAAACCACCTGGAACATATGCTATATGCAATATCTGTTATTGGGAAGATGACGGGATTCAGTATGATGATGTTGATTATGAGGGTGGTGCAAATACTCCATCATTAAGGCAGGCACAAAGAAACTACATCTTATTTGGAGCTTGCGAGGAGAAGTGTATGGAGTTTGTCAGAAAACCTAACGAAAAGGATGAAAAAGATTCAGAATGGCAACCGTTATAGTTTATTAAGGCATCAAATGTATTACACAATAAAAGGGAACGATTAAATAAAATAATCAGGAGATGGTTAATTGTTATATCAGCCTAAGTGGAGTAAAGCCAAGAAACATTTAAAAAGTCTTATCTGTGAGCCTTTGCGTTCAAGGGTGGATTTTCAAGTCATTAATTATAGAAAAGCACATGATGGGTTAGGTCGGGCTGTCATTACTGTTGATAAAGTTGAGCAATTAAGTATGTGTACAATTACAGCAGAAAGAGAAGAGTATTATAGAGAAAGAGATATCAGAAGGAATCTGAATGATTTTGATTATGATGATGTAGCAAAAAATAGATTCATACAAGATCAAGCCCACACACAATTGAAAAAAGAAGGTATCTTTGCTCAATACGACTTCTTTTCTTCATTAGAGGAATATTTCAACTCTTCCATTGAAGAATCCCTAAAGTCATATGATATCCTAATTAAAATACTCTGTTTGTTAGACCGTAGAGTAGGAAAAAGAACATTGCATAATATGGAAGTGTCTATTTTAGGAGAACATGAATTAGTTAGATATTTTTATGAATTACGTTGTCAGGCAGAAAACATGCATATTGCTTCCGATTGTTCTTAGGCGGTTAGCTTTTCCCTACTATGTCTGCTTCTGTTAAAATTTAGTGTTTAGTTATTTTATCCTTATTATAATGCAATGCATGATACAGAAAAGTATTGAGAATTTTGAGCTATATGACTGTTCAGCAAACAGTGGTGATTATTATGATTATTGAAATTGATGGTTACTTTCAACAAGTTCTACTTACGGGTAAAAAGTGTTCAAAACAACAATTGGAGCAAATGTATCTCAAAGCCAAAGAATTGAACTTTGAGCAAAGGGATTTTTCTGACGTATTTTGCAAAATTTACAACTTTGAACAAATACCTTATTCAGAGGCTATTAAGGTGGACTTTGTTATAGATACTGATACCGATAGAATTTACTCGCCTACATATTAATAACAGTAAGCTAACTATCTACCTAATTGAAATGAGATGAAAAGTGTGAATGAGTTTGTCATTAAAGGTAAAGAGGGCTTTATACGAATTGAGTTAAAAGAAGTATTTGGCTTTCCCGATTTGACAAGTAATTTTGGTGGCTATGATGTTCAAGGAAGAATAGAAATTAAGAGTGGGAATTATTACGTTAATGGTGAACTGTGGTTTACTACTGGTGAAATCTATGAGTTCCACGAACAATTAGCAAGTTGTTATCGTGAATTGAGCGGTGTTGCTACGTTTTGGACTTCCGAAACTAACCTGAAAATTGAAATTAAATTTGATAAATTAGGTCAAATCACCATAGACGGTTATTTTCAGGAAAAAGCATATCAAGAGAACAAATTGAAATTCGAAATTGAAAGCGATCAAAGTTTTTTTTGAAGAAACCATTAAAGAGTTAAAGAAAATTGTGGATTATTATGGTGATTTAAAAGGTGTTAAGAATAAGTAACTTCTTTATATTTTCTACGAGTGCGAATGTTCAATAGAATAGTGGTTCTTTTAGACGATGAAGAAGGATTATGAATAAACTAAAGGTAAGGGGAAATATTGTGGCATCGAATGAAAGAAAAATGATGGATAATGCCCTGAAAAAAGTTGTTATACCTGTATTAAGAAATCAAGGGTTTAAAGGCTCATTTCCTCACTTTAGACGTGAAAATGAAGATAATATTGATTTAATTACTTTCCAATTTAACAAATGGGGCGGTTCATTTGTAGTGGAATTAGCAATTTGTCCAATTAAAGGTGTAACGATGTCTTGGGGAGAACAAGTCCCGCTTAATAAAGTTACTGCCCATCATATAAACAGACGGTATAGGTTAGGGGCTAAATCAGAAGATGAAGATGGAATCTGGTTTAATTTTGAAAATGTAAAAACAGAAGAAGATTTTGAAAAGGTTGCATCGAATGTTTTAGATTTATTAAATACATCTGACCGTTCATGGATTTCAAAGTTACTTAACCAACAGAAACATTCTTGAAATAAGGGCTAACAAACGAAATGATTTCTTCCTTAAACCTTATCCCTACTATGTCTCAAACTAAAATTACCGCTTCTTACACAATAAAACCGTTCCTTAACTAAAAAGAACGTTCCTAAATCCGAAGGTTTCCTGATCCGATTCAGGCAGACCTTCGGTCTTTTTATGCCCGAAAAAAAGCGGGGGAAAGAGCGAGAAAGAGCATGAGAAAAAGCATGAAGAAAAGCATGAGAAGACAAGTAACTACAGGGTTTCGCAACAAAAAAGAGGAAGAAAAGGCATGAGCAAACGTGTGAAAGAAAGCGGGAAAAACCGCTCCCTCCAACCTTAAATCTTACCTCTATTCTGGAACGTTATTATTCTTTCGGATTCAGTGAAAAATCGTTACACAA
>Ga0182742_1002830_pt1 | contig 18365 bp, 16 predicted proteins | sample eDN5th37CBELigMG_FD_128880 | JGI IMG/M metagenome (GOLD analysis project Ga0182742, IMG submission 128880) | Enriched Miracle-Growth compost microbial communities from Emeryville, California, USA - eDNA 5th pass 37_C BE-Lig MG (version 2)... ...
GGCGGGGAGGAAGGGGCTGAGGACGCCCCAACCGGCATAGAGCGCGGCATAGAGCAGCAGATAGCGGGGCAGGGGACGGAACCGGTCCCGCGGCAGTTCCTGCGCCTGCTGCGGCTTCTGCATCACCATGTTTCCGGGCCTGACCGGATCCCGCCCACCTGGCGCGAGAGGCGCGGAAAAGCGGGGAATACGCCAGTGCGCCGGATCTGGACGGAGGCTTGGCTCTCATGGGCCGGAGCGCATAATGGCCGGGCGCGTTCCGTCCCCCGCGCGCCCGGCAGGTCCATCACTGGCGGAGGTCAGCCCTCATAGGCGACCGTGCGCTGCTGCTGCTCGCCCAGGCCGGCGATGCCGAGCCGCATGGTCTGCCCCGGCTTCAGGAAGACCGGGTTCGGCTTCTTGCCAAGCCCCACCCCCGGCGGCGTGCCGGTGAAGATCACGTCGCCCGGATGCAGAGTGATGAAGTGGGAGACATAGCTCACCAGCGTCCGCACCCCGAAGATCATGGTACGGGTGTTGCCGTCCTGCATGCGCTGGCCGTCGATGTCGCAGAACATGGCCAGGTTCTGCGGATCCGGCACCTCGTCCTTGGTGACCAGCCAGGGGCCGACAGGGCCGAAGGTGTCGCAGCCCTTGCCCTTGTCCCAGGAGCCGCCGCGCTCGATCTGCCACTCGCGCTCGGAGACGTCGTTGCCCACGGCATAGCCTGCGACATGGTCCAGCGCCTGCTCCTCGGACACGCATTTGGCGCGCGTGCCGATGATGATGCAGAGTTCCACCTCCCAGTCGGTCTTCTGGCTGTTCTTCGGGATGATGACGTCGTCATTCGGCCCGGAGAGCGCGCCCAGGGACTTCAGGAAGACGATCGGCTCCTTCGGGATGGGGGCGCCGGTCTCGGCGGCGTGGTCGGCATAGTTCAGGCCGATGCAGACCAGGTTTCGCATCCCCGCGACCGGCGGACCGAGGCGCGGATTGCCGGAGACCGCCGGCAGCGTCGCCGGATCCAGCGCGGCGAGCTTGGCGAGGCCGGCAGGGGAAAGCACCTCCCCGGCCAGGTCGGGCACGATGCCGGAAAGGTCACGGATGGTGCCGGAGGCGTCCAGCATCCCCGGCTTCTCCTGCCCCGCGGGGCCGTAGCGCAGCAGCTTCATGGATCTCTCCCGAAATCAGGCGGTCATAGGGTCCAGCCGCCATCGATGACGATGGCCTGTCCGGTGACGAAGGCACTCTCATCCGCCGCGAGATAGACAGCCAGCGCCGCGATCTCCTCCGCCTTGGCGAGCCGGCCCATGGCCTGGCGGGCGACGAAGGCGTTGCGTGCCGCCTCCACGCCGCCGGCCGCGGCGGCATTGGCGGCAATGCGCTCGCCGAGGGAGGGCGTGTCCACCGTCCCCGGGCAGAGGCAGTTGCAGCGGACGCCCTGTGCCACATACTCGGTGGCGATGGATTTCGTCAGCCCCACCACCGCCGCCTTGGTCGTGCCATAGACGAAGCGGTTCGGCGCGCCCTTCACGCTGGAGCAGGCGGAGGCCATGTTGAGGATGCTGCCGCCGCCCTTGGCGAGCATGCTGGGCAGGGCGGCGCGGATCGTCTGCCACATGGCGCGCACATTGAGCGCGAAGGCGTAATCCCACTCGGCATCCGTGCAGGTCAGCGCCGTGTTCTGGTGAACGAAGCCGGCGCAGTTGAACAGCACGTCCAGCGGCCCGGCCGTCGCGATCATGGATGCCACCGCCGCATCGTCCAGCACGTCGAGCGGCCTTGCCTCGATCCCGGCCGCTTCCAGCCCGGCCAGCTTTGTGGCGTCCTTGTCGGTGGCAAGGACGCTGGCGCCCTCCGCCGCGAAGGCCAGGGCGGTGGCGCGGCCGATGCCCTGGCCGGCCGCCGTCACGAGGCACCGCTTCCCTTGCAGCCTGCCGGCCATGCCCTGCCTCCCGCCTTCCGGTCCCATCATCGCGGCGCCGTCTCCGGCGTCAACCGCGGTCCCTTCGCCTCAATGATTGTGCCGGCTCTCGCCGCGCGTCTCCAGGATGTTGAGGTAGAGTGTCGCCGGCTCCAGGCAGGCGCCGGTGCCGAGCTGCCCGACCATGCTGCGCTGGATCTCCTCCCAGGGGGTCTTGTTGACCAGCACGGGCGGCTTCCAGGCCCGTTTCCGCGCCTCCAGCTCCTCCGCCGGGATCAGCACATCCACCTTGCGGCGGTTGAGGTCGATGCGGATCGGATCGCCCGATTTCAGCAGGGCGAGGCCGCCGCCCACCGCCGCCTCCGGCGAGACGTTCAGGATGGAGGGGCTGCCGGAGGTGCCGCTCTGCCGCCCGTCGCCCATGGTGGGCAGCGTGTCCACGCCCGCCTTCAGCAGCACGGCCGGGGGCTGCATGTTCACCACCTCCGCGCTGCCAGGATAGCCGACGGGGCCGCAATTGCGGATCACCAGCACGGTGCGCTCGTCAATGCCGAGGGAGGGATCCTCGATGCGGTCGTGGTAGTCCTCTGGCCCCTCGAAGACCACCACCTTGCCCTCGAACACGCCTTCCGGGTTGGAGAGGAAGCGCTTGTGGAAGGCGGGGTCGATGACGCTGATCTTCATCACCGCGCTGTCGAACAGGTTGCCGGACAGGATGGCGAAGCCGGCGCGCTGCTTCAGCGGGCGGTCATAGGGGCGGATCACCTCGCGGTCCGGCTCCTCCAGCCGCTCCAGGTTCTGCGCCACGGTCTTTCCGGTGACGGTCATTGCCCCGCCATGCAGCTTGCCGGCCTGCAACAGCTCCCGCATCACCGCCGGCACGCCGCCGGCGCGGTGGAAGGACTCGCCGAGGAACCGGCCGGCCGGCTGGCAATCCACCAGCAGCGGGATGTCGTGGCCGATGCTGTCCCAGTCCTCGATCTTCAGCTCCACGCCCATGTGACGGGCGATGGCGAGGATGTGGGGCGGGCAATTGGTGCTGGCGCCGATGGCGCTCGCCACCACGATGGCGTTCTCGAAGGCCTGGCGCGTCATGATGTCGGAGGGGCGCAGATTTTCATGCACCATCTCCACGATGCGCCGGCCGGTGGCATAGGCCATCTGCCCGCGCTCCCGGTAGGCGGCCGGGATGGCGGCGCAGCCGGGGAGCGACATGCCCAGCGCCTCTGCCAGGCTGTTCATGGACAGCGCCGTGCCCATGGTGTTGCAGTGGCCGACGCTGGTGGAGGAGCTGGCGACCAGCTCCATGAAGCCGTTGTAGTCCAGCTTGCCCTCGGCCAGCATCTTGCGGGCTTCCCAGACGATGGTGCCGCTGCCGGTCAAGCGGCCCTTGTAGTGCCCGTCCAGCATCGGCCCGCCGGAGAGCACGATGGCCGGGATGTTCACCGTGGCCGCGCCCATCAGGCAGGCAGGCGTGGTCTTGTCACAGCCGGTGGTCAGCACCACGCCGTCGAGCGGATAGCCGTGCAGCACCTCCACCAGGCCGAGATAGGCCAGGTTGCGGTCCAGCGCGGCGGTCGGCCGCTTGCCCGTCTCCTGGATGGGATGCAGGGGGAATTCCATCGGGATGCCGCCGGCATCGCGAATGCCGGCCTTCACCCGCTCGGCGAGTTGCAGGTGATGGCGGTTGCAGGGGGCGAGGTCGCTGCCGGTCTGGGCGATGCCGATGATCGGCTTGCCTGACTGCAGCTCGCCCCGCGTCAGGCCGAAATTGAGGTAGCGCTCCACATAGAGCGCGGTCATGCCCGGATCCTCCGGGTCGTCGAACCAGCGCTGGCTGCGCAGCCTGAACTGCCGCTTGGTCTGGTCGCTTCCGGCCATCTCTGTTCCCTCCCGATCCTGCGGCGAAGCTGGAAGCCCAGGGCCATGCCTGTCAACGCCATGGCGGGGAGAGGGGGTGACGGCAGCAGCCGGTTCTGTTCCGAAATCTCGTCGCGGTATGTTTATAAAGTATACATCATAGATTGAGGGCGCGATGACCCGCGCCGAGGTGGTGACCGGCTTCATCGAAGCAGAGGAGTTTGTAATCGTTGCAATTCCGGAGCTGGCTGCCGCCATGGCCAACCGGCTCATCGGCTACGACCACGCCCTGGCCTGAGCCGGAAGGGCCGCACCGCACCCGCGGTGCGGCCTGCCGTCTCATGCCGGACTGGTGAGGAGCGGAGCGCTACCTCTCGCCGCGATGCCGTGCCAAGCTCGGCCCGGAGGAACGGACGAGACATGCAGCAGCCAGCCAGCGCCCGAGCCGATGGCCGGGCGGTGCCGGACCGCATCCCGCTCGCGCGTATCGTCAGCCCACGCTCCGTCGCCGTCATCGGTGCCTCCGAGGACGCCGGCAAATTCGGCGGGCGGGTCATCCATTACCTGATCCGGCACGGCTATCCGGGCCGGCTGCTGCCGATCAACCCGAACCGTGCCGCGATCCGCGGCCTGCCGGCCTTTCCTTCTGTCAGCGCGGCGCCGGGGCCGGTGGATGTGGCGATCCTCGCCGTGCCGGCTGCGCAGCTTTTGCGGCAGATCGAGGACTGCGCTGCCGCCGGGGTCGGCGCCTGCATCGTCATCACCGGCAAGCTGGCCGATGCGGGGCCGGAAGGCGCGGCGCTGCAGGACCGCGTGACCCAGGCAGCGCGGGCGGCGGGGATGCGGCTGGTCGGGCCGAATTGCCTCGGCATCTTCAACATGACGGATTCCGCTATGCTCTCCTCCTCCCTGGCGCTGGAGGTGGAGCGCGTTCGGGCAGGCGGCATCGGCATGGTCAGCCAGAGCGGCGCGCTGATGGGCACGCTGGTCTCGCTCGGCCATGGCTATGGCCTGGGGTTCAGCCGCTGCATCTCGGTCGGGAACCAGGCGGATCTGGAGCTTTGCGACTTCCTCGAATTCCTCATCGAGGATGCGGCGACCAGGGTCATCACCCTCTATATCGAGGGGCTGAGGCAGCCGCAGCGCCTGCCGCCGCTGCTGCACCGGGCGCGGGCGGCGGGCAAGCCGGTGCTCTGCGTGAAGGCCGGCCGGTCGGAGGCCGGGGTGCAGGCGGCGCGCAGCCACACCGCCAGCCTCGCCGGCAGCTTCGCCGCTTTCGAGGCGATCTGCCGCGATGCCGGTGCGGTGCTGCTGGAGGATCCCGCGGCGATGGTCCTCGCCGCCGATGCGCTGGACCGGCTGCCGCGCCTGCCGCGCGCCGGGATGGGGCTGGCGATCATCGCCTCCTCCGGCGGCAGCACCGTGACCTGCGCCGACCAATTACCCGGGGCAGGGCTGCGCCTGGGCGAGATGTCCGAGGCAACGCGCGCGGTGCTGCGGCGCTGGATGCCGGAGAGCCATGTGCATCTGCCGCTCGATACCGGCTCCTTCCACGACAACACCAGCATCCCCGCGCTGGAGGACTGCATCCGCGCCTTCATGGCGGATCCCGATATCGGCGCCGTCGTCTTTCCGATGACGACCCAGCCCGCCATGGCCGCGCGCGCCGCGCTACTGCCGCCGCTCAGCAGGGAGGGAGGGCGGCCGCTGCTCTATGTGATGACGGCGGGAGAGGTGGGGGATGCGGCACGCCAGCGGATGCGGGAGGCGAATTTCCCCTTCTATGATCGCGTCTCCGATGCACTGGCGGTGCTGCGGGCGCTGGAGGCGGAGGCGATCGGCCGCGCCCGTGCCGATCTGCCCGCGCCGGAGCGGCCGCAGGGCGCCGGGCCGGTGCCGCCCGGCTTGCCGGAAGGCCCGTTGACCGAGGCGGAGGCCAAGCGCCTCGCCGCCGCCTATGGCATCCCCGTGACGCGCGAGCGCCTCGCGCGGAGCGCGGAGGAGGCGGCCCAGGCGGCGCGGGAGATCGGTTTCCCCGTGGCGCTGAAAGGCGTCAGCCGCGCGGTGGTGCACAAGAGCGATCTCGGCCTGGTCCGGCTGGACCTGGGCGATGCCGAGGCCGTCCGCACCGCCTTCGCCGATGTCGCGGCGAGGCTGGAGCAGGCCGTGCCGGGCAGCATGGAAGGCGCGCTGGTGCAGGAAATGGCATGCGGCGAGGCGGAGTTGATCCTCGGCGCGCGGCATGATCCGGATTTCGGGCCGATGGTGCTGGTTGGCCTCGGCGGCCTGTTGGTCGAGATATTGCAGGACGTGCAGATCGCCCCGGCGCCGCTGCGGCCGGAGGACGCGCTGGCGATGCTGCGCCGCCTGAGGCTGTGGCCGGTGCTGGCAGGGGTGCGCGGGCGACCGCCGCTGGATGTGACGGCAGCGGCGGATGCGCTGGTGCGATTGTCCTGGCTCGCTGCCGATCTCGGCGGGCGGCTGGCGGAGATGGATCTCAACCCGATCCTGCTGCGTGCCGCCGGCGGCGGTGCGGTGGCGGTCGATGCGCGCGCCACGCTGCGCGCATCCCCATAGGGAGGAGATGCCGGATGCCTGGTATGCCGCTTTCCCGCCGCAGCCTCGCTGCGCTCGGGGCCTCGCTCGCCATGCCGGTGATCGCGCGGGCGCAATCCGCCTATCCGGACCGGCCGGTCACGCTGGTCGTGCCCTATCCGCCGGGCGGCAGCTCGGACAACACCGCCCGGCCGATCGCGCCGAAGCTGGGCGACGTGCTGGGCCAGCCGGTGGTCATCGAGAACCGCGGCGGTGCGGGCGGTTCCATCGGCGCCGCGCTGGTCGCGCAGGCGAAGCCGGATGGCTACACCCTGCTGCTCTTCCCGACGGCGGTGCTGACCATCAGCCCGCACATCATGCAACTGCCCTATGATGTGGAGCGCGCCTTCACGCCGGTGGCGATGCTGACGGTCTCGGACGGCGTGGTTGCGATGAACCCGAAGGTGCCGGTACGCAACATCCGTGATTTCGTCGCCTATGCGAAGGAGCGTCCAGGGCAGATCCGCTTCGGCTCCGCCGGCAACGGCACCATCACCCAGATGACCGGGGAGATCTTCGCCCATGCCGCCGGCATCAGGATGGAGCACGTGCCCTATCGCGGTTCCGCCCCGGCGCTGACGGCATTGCTGGCAGGCGATGTGGAACTGCAATTCGATCCCATCGCCATCCCTGCGATCAAGGACGGGCGGCTGATCGGCCTGGCCACCACCGGCGAGACGCGCAGCCCGGAACTGCCCGATCTGCCGACGTTGCGCGAACTCGGCCTGTTCGGAGAGGGCGGCATCTCCTTCTTCGGCTTGGCAGGTCCCGCCGGCCTGCCGCCGGAGGTCGTGGCCCGCCTGAATGCGGCGCTGGAGAAGGTGCTGGCCATGCCGGAGGTCGCGCGCCCCATGACCCCGGTCGGGTTACGGCCCCGCTTCGAGGCCGGCGAAGCCTTCGCCGAGCGGCTGCGGCGGGACCGGGCGATCTTCGGCGAGGCGGTGCGCCGCACCGGCGCCAGGGCACAGTAGAAGGGGGGGATTCCCGTGGAGCATGTGAAGGTCTGGGACGAAGGTCCCGTGCGCGTCGTGGCGCTGAACCGGCCCGACAAGGGCAATGCCATCAGCCGGCTGATGGCGGAGGAGGTGCAGGCCGCCATGCTGGATTTCGACCGCTCCGACCAGCGCGTGGCGGTGCTGGCGGGGATGGGCAAGGCCTTCTCCTTCGGCGCCGATGTGGCGGAGCCGCCGGAACTCTGGCGCGCCGTGCCGAATGTCGGCTGGCAGACCGACAAGCCGCTGATCGCGGCGGTGGAGGGGTGGTGCATCGGCGGCGCGCTGGTGCTGGCGATGATGGCCGATCTCTGCGTCTGCGGCGCCCGGGCGAAATTCTACTATCCGGAGGCGAAGCTCGGCCTGACGGGCGGCATGATCGCGGCGCTGCCCTCCCGCATTCCGCACAAGATCGCCATGGAGATCATGCTGCTCTGCCGCACCATCGAGGCGGAGCGCGCCGCCGCGGTGGGCCTGGTGAACGAGGTGGTGCCGGAAGGCGAGGCGCTGGCCCGCGCCGTCGAATGGGGCAGGGAGATGGCAGGCTTCGCCCCGCTGGTCATGGGCGCGATCAAGCGCATAGTAGTGGACGAGATCCTGCCGCGCGGCCCTTCCGAACGCTGGGCCTTGCAGGGCGCGCGCCTCTCCCGCATCCGCGAGTCGGAGGATTTCAAGGAGGGCGTGGCGGCCTTCCGGGAGAAGCGGCCGCCGAATTTTCAGGGGCGCTGATCAGCGCCGGCCGCCGCGGCTCATGCCGGGTCCGAAGCCGAGCGCGGGATAGCCGGGCTCCCAATATCCGTGACTTGAAGGCCGGACCGAGGGCATGGGCGGGCGGAGCGATCCAGGAGGCTCCTCCGGTCCCCAGGGTGGGCCGTGTTCCCATTCATGCACGGAGATCGGCATGGGATCGGGCTGCGGCGGCGGTTGGCCATGGCCGCAGCCGGCGATTCATCTCCCGGGGGTTCCCACCCGGGATGATCGCAGGCTAAGAGCCTGTTCAAGTGCCGTGCGGATCGGTCCGGCGGGGGCTTTTCCGTCCTGGCGGCATCAGGGCGCTTGCCGATGAACCCGTCTCGGCTGCGCGCCCTTCCTGGCCAGCGCGAAGATCCCTCGCCGCTCTCGGCCGCCGACACCTAAACAGGCTCCAAGCATCCGCAAACCCATCCGGCGGGACGTGTCAGCCATGCATCTCAGGGACAAGATCGCCACTAACGCCGGCACCAGGCTGCCAGGGGAGAAGGAGCGCAGGGCGTGAACATTCTCTCCATCCAGTCCTGGGTCGCCTATGGTCATGTCGGCAATGCCAGCGCCGTCTTCCCCCTGCAGCGGCTGGGGGCGGAGGTCTGGGCGATCAACACCGTCCAGTTCTCCAACCACACTGGCTATGGCGCCTGGCGCGGCCAGGTCTTCCCTGCCTCGCTGATCCGCGACTGCGTCACCGGCATCGAGGAGCGGGGCGCGCTGTCGCGCTGCGATGCCGTGCTCTCCGGCTACATGGGCGATGCCGATATCGGCGAGGCGATCCTGGATGCCGTGGCGCGAGTGAAGGCAGCGAATCCGGCGGCGATGTGGTGCTGCGACCCGGTGATCGGCGATGTCGGCCGCGGCATCTTCGTCCGCCCCGGCATCCCGGAATTCTTCCGCGACCGGGCGCTGCCTGCCGCCGACATCGCCGCGCCGAACCAGTTCGAGCTGGAATGGCTGACCGGCGGCCAGATCACCACGCTGGAAGGGGCGAAAGCCGCGATTCGTGCCCTGCAGGCCCGTGGCCCCCGCTGCGTGATGCTGACCTCCATGCATGTCGAGGACACGCCGGCGGATGCGATCGAATTGCTGGCCGCGGAGGGCGGCCGGTTCTGGCGCCTGCGCAAGCCGCTGCTGCCGATCTCGGTGAACGGCGCGGGCGATGCCATCGCGGCGCTGTTCCTGTTGCACCGGCTGCGCTCCGGCAGCGCGGCGGAGGCGCTTTCTGCCGCCGCCTCCTCGATCCATGGCGTGCTGCGGCGGACGGTGGAGGCAGGATCGCGGGAGATCCTGACGGTGGCGGCGCAGGATGAATTCGTCGCCCCGAGCCAGGTGTTCCAGGCGGAGCCCTGCTGATCAGGGATCCGGCCGGCGCTCCGGCCGGAAGGAGGCCATGGCTGCCAGCAGCGCGTCGCGCAGCCGCGGCCATTGCCCCTGCGGTGCGGCGGCGATCAGCAGGAAGGTGCGGTCCGGCGCATAGACCGCTTCCGCCCGCACCATCTGCGGCAGCCCGGTCTGGGTGCTGAATCCCGTTACCTCCAGCAACGCGGCGGGCAGGCCACCATGCCGCGCCGTCTCCGGTGCCGGCAGCGCGCCGAAGCGGAAGGGGCGGAGGTTGCGCAGCACCGCCTGCAGGTACCAGCCCCGATCCGCCGCCGGCACCGGGCGCTGCACCCTTACCAGCACGAAGCCGTAATCATCGGCCCCTGCGGGAGCGTTCCGGTCGCGCAGCACCGTCCAGCCATTCACCACGCCGGCGAGGCGCAGCCGGTCGCCTGTCTCCAGCCTCCAGCCGGGGCCGGTGACCTCCACCGCCGCAGCGGTGCCGGCGAGCAGGGCGAGGGCAAGGGCAAGGGCCAGGGCGGCGCGCATGGGCCGGAGATGGCCGAGCCGGCCAGCGGAGGGAAGGGCGAGGATCGGGACTCGCCCCGGCCGCAGGTTGCGGGGCAGGCGCAAGCCTTGCATCATCGCTGCAACCCCGAGGCCCTGGGAGGAACGGAATGAGCCTGACCTGGACGCGGCGTGCCCTCGGCAGTGTGGCGCTGGCGCTGCCCTTCATTCGCACCGCACGGGCGCAACAGAGCATCGAATGGGTCGCTGGCTCGCTCGGCGGTGGCTGGTACACCATGGCGGCCGGCCTGGCGGCGCTCATCAAGGATGAGAATCCGGATATCCAGATCCGGGTTGTGCCGGGCGGCGGCCTCGCCAATTCCACACGCGTCAACAACGGCCAGTCGGCGATCGGTTGGGGGATCGATGCCTTCGCCGCCTCCGCCTTCAAGGGTGAAGATCCCTATAAGGCGAAGCACACGCATCTGCGCTGCCTCGGCTCCGGCTATTCGCCAACCGAGCATAATTTCCTCCGTCGCGCCGATGCGGGGCCGGAGGACATGCGGTCCATCCTGACCCAGAAGGGATTGCGGCTCGCCTGCACGCAACGTTCCTCGACGGACGAGATGACGCTGCAGCGTATCATGCGGTTCCTTGGCACCAGTCCGGAGCGCATCCGCAGCGAGGGTGGCCGCTATCTGACCGGCAGCTACAATGATATCGGCGATGCCTTCAGCGATGGGCAGGTGGACTATCTCTATGTGGCGCTCGCCCGCCCGGCGGCGCTGCTGACCGAGATCTCGCAGGGGCGCCGTCCTGCGAGGCTGGTTGCCTTCCCCGAGGATGTGCGCAAGCACCTGATCGACCAGTATGCCTATTCACAGGGCGTGATCCCGGCCGGCACCTATCCGGCGCTGCAGACGGAGGATGTGCCGGTGACGACCATGGACAGCACCATCATGGTGCATGAGTCGCTGCCGGAGGAAATCGCCTACCGCATCACCCGGACCCTGATCCGCAACAAGGGACAGAGGCTGGTGACGATCCACGCCAGCATGGGGGCTTGGGATCCGGCGACCTCCTGGAAGTATCAGGGCCTGCCCCTGCATCCCGGCGCTGCACGCGCCTTCCGCGAAGCGGGCGTGATGCCGGGCTGAGGCCACGCCGTTCCGCCGCTTGCGGCGCAGGAACAACCATGGCACGGCCCGGTTGGCCTGGACCCGGCCGGGCCGCCCGAGAGTATGGAACGCGGCGCGATGCGCGAACTTGCCCGGCCCCTGAAGCTGGCCCTGACCCTCTGGATGGCCGGGGCCGCGGCCGTGCATCTCTATTTCGGCGGCTTCGGCTTTCCCGAGCCGATCACCATGCGCAGCTTCCACCTTCTGCTCTTCGTGCCGCCGCTCTTTCTGCTCTACCCAGCCTTCCCGAAGCGCTCCCCGAGGCACCGGCCGAGCCTGCCGGACCTGCTTTGGGCCCTGGCCGCTGCGGTGCCGCATGGCTGGGTGCTGTGGAACGCGACGGCCGTTTCCGACCGAATGGAGTATGTGGACCCCTTCGGGCCGGAGATGATGATTCTCGGCATCCTCGCCATCGTTACCTTGCTGGAGGCGACACGGCGGGCGGTGGAGGTGGGCCTTGCCTGGATGGTCATCATCAGCCTGGCCTATATGGTCTGGGGCCACCACCTCCCCGGCGTGCTGAACAGCCGCGAATTCACCGCGGCCGAGATCGTGGAATCCGCCTGGCTGGTGCCCACCGCGGGCGGTGTCTACGGGCCGCTGACCGGCATCGTCGCCACCACCATCGCGGTCTTCATCATCTTCGGCGCCTTCATGCAGGGCAGCGGCACCGGGCGCATGTTCAGCAATCTCGGCGCCGCAGCGGCGGGGCGCTACACCGGCGGGCCGGCGAAAGTGGCGGTGCTCACCTCCGGCCTGTTCGGCACCATGTCGGGCAGCAGCGTCTCCAACGTCATCACCACCGGAACCATGACCATCCCGCTGATGAAGCGGATCGGCTACCGGCCCGCGATCGCGGGGGGCATCGAGAGCGCGGCGAGCGTGGGCGGCGCGCTGATGCCGCCTGTGATGGGCGCCGCCGCCTTCGTGATGGCGGAGATCACCAACATCCCCTATCGCGACATCATCATCGCCGCTGCCATCGGTGCGGTGCTCTATTACTTCGCCATCCTCGTCGCGGTGCATTTCGAGGCGAAGCGCGCCGGCATCGCCCCCATGGCGGCCAAGGACATCCCCTCCTGGCGCGAGGTGCTGGCGGATGCGCATCTGGTGCTGCCCATCGCCGTGCTGGTCTGGCTGCTGACGGAACGCTGGAGCGGCAATTTCGCCGCCTTCTGCGCCACCCTGGCCATGGTCGCGATAGCCGCCCTGAAGCGCCGCACCCGCATGGGCTGGCGGGAGATCCTGGACAGCCTCGCCAATGCCGGCCTGACCATGGCGCCGCTCGCCGTGGCCATCGCCGGGGCAGGCATCGTCGTCTCCGCCCTGACCGCGACCGGGATGGTCGTGGCGCTGGGCGGCATCATCAAGGACATGGCCGGCGGCAGCCTGCCGCTGCTGCTGGTGCTGCTCGCCGCGGCGGTGCTGATCCTCGGCATGGGGCTGCCGACCACGCCCAGCTACATCATCGCCGCCGCCATCGGCGTGCCGCAGATCCTTGAACTCGGCAGCCAGGTGTTGGGACTGAGCCAGCAGGAATTGCTGCTGCCGGCACATCTCTTCATCTTCTACTTCGCCGTGCTGGCGGATGCCTCCCCGCCCGTGGCCGCCGCCGCCTTCGCCGCCGCTGCCATCGCCAAGGCCAGCCCGCTGGTCACCAGTGTGCATGCCACGCGCCTTGGCATTGCCGGCTTCACCGTGGGCTTCGCCTTCCTCTACGACCCGGCCATCATGCTGCGCGGCAGGGTGACCGAGATCCTGCTGGCCACCGGTATCCAGGTGTCGGCGCTGACCGCGATCTGTGCCGGCTATGCCGGCTTCCTGCTGGCGCCGGTCGGCTGGCCGGCGCGGCTGCTGCTTGGCGGGGCCGGGCTCTTCGCCGCATTCTATCATGGGGTGCCGGACCTGCTGCGGCTGGTGGTTGCGGGCGGCACCCTTGGGATGCTAGCCGCTATGCAGCTTGCCGTCGCACCGAAGCCGGCGCGAAGCTGAATGAAGCGAATGGGGAGGAAACAATGTCCATGATGCGCAAGGCGGCCGCCGCCCTGCTGCTGGCGCTCGCCGCCGGCCCGGCGGCGGCGCAGACCACGGCGGCGCCTGGTCCGACCCTTCAGGCCGTCCGCGCCCGGGGCACGGTGGATTGCGGCGCCCATCCCGGCGCGCCGGGGCTCGGACTGATGGACAGCCAGGGCATCTATCGCGGGCTGGAGGCCGATACCTGCCGTGCCATTGCCGCCGCCGTGCTGGGGGATCCGAACAAGGTCCGCTGGGTCGTGCTGACCAGCGCGGCGCGGCTGCCGGCGCTGCAGTCCGGCCAGATCGACGTGCTGCCGCGCACCACCACCTGGACCCAGAGCCGCGACACGGCGAACGGTCTGAACTTCACCGCGGTGAATTTCTATGACGGCCAGGGCTTCCTGGTGCGCAAGTCGCTCGGCGTGAAGCAGGCGAAGGAGCTGGACGGCGCCTCCATCTGCGTCACCTCCGGCACCACCAATGAGCTGAACCTGGCCGATTGGGCCCGCGCCAACCGCATCACCATCCGGCCCGTGGTGTTCGAGCAGAATGACGAGACACGCAACGCCTACAAGAGCGGTCGCTGCGATGCCTTCTCGACCGATGCCTCGCAGCTTGCCGGCCTGCGCGTGACCCTGCCCGATCCGGACGAACACGTCATCCTGCCCGACATCATCAGCAAGGAGCCGCTTGCGCCCGCCGTGCGGCATGGCGACGACCAGTGGTTCGATATCGTCAAATGGACGATCTATGCGCTGATCGAGGCAGAGGAGCTGGGCGTCACCCAGGCCAATGTCGATGAGGCGCTGAAGAGCGAGAACCCGGCCATCCGTCGCCTGCTGGGCGTTTCCGGCGACCACGGGCCCTTCATGGGGCTGGATCGCCGCTGGGCCTACAACGCCATCAAGGCGGTCGGCAATTACGGCGAGATCTTCGAGCGCAACCTGGGCCAGGGCAGCCCGATCAAGCTGCCGCGTGGCCCGAACGATCTCTGGACCCGCGGCGGGCTGATGTACGCAATGCCGATCCGCTAGCTTGCGATCGTCCCGGGTGGGACACCCAGGGCGTGAATCGCGGGCTCAACAGGAACCGGACCCGGATCGGCTCGGCGACTGCCAGGGCAATCCAGGTCCGGGGGGAGGACAAGATGCGTCGGATCATTCTTGCGCTGGGCCTGCTGATTGGCGCCGCCGCGCCCGCTGTGGCGCAGACCGCACCCGCCTCGGCCGGACCGACCCTTTCGGCGGTGCGGGCGCGGGGCGCGCTTTCCTGTGGCATCTCCACCGGCGATCCGGGCTGGAGCCAGCCGGACAGCCGCGGCGTCTGGCAGGGCATGGATGCCGATATCTGCCGTGCCATCGCCGCCGCGGTGCTGGGCGACCCGAAGAAGCTGGTCTGGCAGCACCTGACCGGGCAGAACCGTTTCCCGGCGCTTGCCACCGGCCAGGTCGAGGTGCTGACCCGCACCACCACCTGGACCTTCATGCGGGATGCCATCAACGGCATGAACTTCACTGCCCCGAATTTCTATGACGGCCAGGGCTTCCTGGTGCGGGCGGAAAGCGGCATCACCAGCGCGAAGCAGCTCGACGGCGCCACCATCTGCTTCACCTCGGCCAGCACGCATGAGCTGAACCTGCAGGACTGGTCGCGCGCCAACAACATCCGCTTCACGCCGGTGATCTTCGCGGAAAAGGACGAGGCCCGGCGCGCCTATGAGAGCAACCGCTGCGACAGCTACACCGGCGATGCCAGCCAGCTTGCCGCGGTGCGCGCCGCCTTCCCGAACCCCTCGGAGCATGTCCTGCTGCCGGACCGGATCAGCAAGGAGCCCTACGCCCCTTCCGTCCGGCAGGGCGACGACCAGTGGTTCGACATCGTCCGCTTCGTCGTCTATGGCCTGATCGAGGCGGAGGAGCTCGGCATCACCCAGGCCAATGCGGATGAGATGCTGGCCAACAGCCCACGCCCTGCGGTGCAGCGGCTGCTGGGCAAGACGGGCGACCTGGGCCCGGCCATCGGCCTGGACCGCGCCTGGATGCTGAATGCGATCAAGGCCGTGGGAAATTACGGCGAGATCTATGACCGGCACCTGGGCAAGAACAGCCCGGTGCAACTGCCGCGTGGCCCGAACGACCTCTGGACCCGCGGCGGGCTGCTGGTCTCGCCCCCGCTGCGCTGAGCGCTATTCGCGTTCGTAGATCAGCCGGGCACGGACCGTGCCTGGCAACGCACGCAGTTCCTTCAGGATTGCCTCGGCTTCCGAGCGTGCCTCCACGCTGTCCACCACGATATAGCCCAGCTCCGCATGGGTCTGGTAATGCTGCGCGGCGATGTTCATGCCACGCCGGGCGAAGATCTCGTTGATACGGGAGAGGACGCCGGGCGCGTCGCGGTGGATATGCGTCCAGCGCGCGCCGGTGGGCCGCGCCGGAAGCTGCACCTGCGGGAAATTCACCGCCCCGAAGGTGGCACCGGTGTCGCTGTAGTCGATCAGCTTGCGCGCCACCTCCTGCCCGATGCGCGACTGCGCCTCGATCGTGCTGCCGCCGATATGCGGGGTCAGGATGACGTTGCGGAGGCCCTGGAGCGGGCTGGTGAAGCGCTCCCCGTTCCGCGCCGGCTCCTTCGGGAAGACGTCAACGGCGGCGCCCAGGAGATGGCCGGACTGCAACGCCTCCGCCACCGCGTCCAGGTCCAGCACTGTGCCGCGGGCATTGTTGATCAGCACCGCGCCGGGCTTCATCCGGGCGATCTCCGCCGCGCCGATCATGCCGATGGTTGCCGGCGTCTCCGGCACATGCAGGCTGACCACATCCGCCTCCGCCAGCAGCTCCTCCAGCGTGGCGCAGGGACGGGCATTGCCGTGCGGCAGCTTGGTGGTGTGGTCGTAATAGATCACCCGCATGCCGAAGGCTTCGGCCAGGACCGAGAGCTGGCTGCCGATATTGCCGTAGCCGACGATGCCAAGGGTTCGCCCGCGCACCTCATAGCTGTTGGCGGCCGATTTCTCCCAGCCGCCCTGATGCGCGGAACGGGACTTGTCCGGAATGCTCCGCAACAGCATCACGATCTCGCCCATCACCAGCTCGGCGACGCTGCGGGTATTGCTGAAGGGAGCGTTGAAGACCGGGATGCCGCGCCGGCAGGCCTCCTCGAGGGCGACCTGGTTGGTGCCGATGCAGAAGCAGCCCACCGCGATCAGCCGGTCCGCCGCCGCCAGCACCTCGGCGGTCAATTGGGTGCGGGAACGGATGCCGAGGATATGCACCCCATGAAGCGCCTCAACCAGCGCTGCCCCATCCAGCGCCTTGGGCAGCTGCGTGACATTGTCGTAGCCGGCGGCGTGCAGCAGGTCCACGGCGCTGTCGGAGATACCCTCCAGCAGCAGGATGCGGATACGGTCCTTGGGAAGCGAGATCAGGTCGGACATGCCGGGCTCCGGGAGGCGTGCTGCATTGCAGCAAGGGCGCGCTTCTAGTCCCGATCGGCCCGCGCCGCCAGCCTGTTCCGCTCAGCCGAGCCTCAGGGGTCGCGTGCGGTAACGGGCTACCGATTGCCCTTCCGGCACTTTCTGGAAGACCAGGAAATAGCTATGGTTCTTCCGGGCGTGCACTTGTTTCAGCAACCGTGCCACCCCCGGCCGGTTCGGCCGCACCAGCACGAACAGGTCCCGCGCATAGAAGCCAAGTTCCGCCAGGCCGGTGACGATCTGCACGTGCGTCAGCTCCTGCCGGTTGGCGCTGACCTCGTCCTGGCATTTGACGATCAGGATGCCATGGTCGCGCAGCACCCGCCGCGCCTCCGCCGCCGCGTCCAGATAGAGGTCCAGCACCGCCTGGTGCCAGCGGGAGGCCGGCGGCGCCTCCTGCCCGCTGGAGTAGTAGCCGCGCAGCGCCGCATGGCTGCCGAGGCCGCCGCGCGTCTCCGGCTTACCGCGCAGCAGCCCTTCCATATAGGGCGGGTCCAGCACCAGCGCGTCGATCGTGCCGTCGGCATAGGGTAGGGCGCGGCAATCGGTGCCGGTCCGCAGGTCGCTCGGCAGCAGCCGGTAGCGGCCAGGCGGCACGCGTTGCCAGAACACTCCCTGGCCGAAGGTGACATCCGCCACTACCGCGCCCTCCGGCACATGCAGCGCCAGGATCTGTGGAAACAGCTCCGCATTGCTGCCGGCATGGGCGGAGCAGACCACATCCGCCGTGGCGATCCCCGATTGGGTGCGGCGCGGTCTGGCGGGGCGGGGCGCGGCTTCGGATTCGGCCTCGCTCACCGGCCGGGGCCGTCCCTGCCGCGCAGTGCCCGGATCTCCGCCTCCAGCGCCGCCGGATCAGGCGAGGGGAGCCATTCGGCCCGGCTGGCGATGGCGGCGGCCAAGCGCCGCTTGTAGTCGGCGCGCGGGATCTCCCGGGCGCCGAATTGCGCCAGGTGCTCGGTCAGGAATTGCGAATCCAGCAGGGTGAAGCCGCCCAGGCGGAGTCGCGCCACAAGATGCACCAGCGCGACCTTGGAGGCATCGCGCGCCCGGCTGAACATGCTCTCGCCGAAGAAGGCGCCGCCCAGAACCACGCCATAGAGTCCTCCCACCAGCCTTGCCTCCTGCCAGACCTCGACGGAATGGGCATGGCCCTGACGGTGGAGGGAGAGGAACAGAAATTCAATCTCCGGATTGATCCAGGTGTCCTCGCGGCCCGGCGCCGGCGCGGCACAGCCTGCGATGACGCCGGGGAAATCGGCATCCGCGGTCACGCGATAGGCACCGGACAGCACGGTGCGCAGCAGCCGCCGCGGCAGGTGGAAGCCGCCATCCAGGGGGATGATGCCGCGCCGTTCCGGATCAAGCCAGTACAGCCGCTCGCCCCGGCGGCTTTCCGCCATGGGGAAGAGGCCTGCGCGATAGGCCCGCAGCATCAGCTCGGGCGTGATGTCGATCTGGCGGCGACTCACCCGGTCAGTATGCCGTGGAGCCACGCCGACTGCGAGCCTGACGGAAGCCACCGCGCCAGCGCATTTGCTTTGCGATGGCCCGCTGCCCGGTGCCACCCAATTGCCGGGCCTGGATCCGCGGTTGGGGATCGCTCCGGCGCTATGGGCTGCGGCGCTCCTGCTCCCGGTCGGCATGCCCTGCCCTCTGCGGGAGCGCTAGGCTCAGGACCCATTAATTGCTTGGAGCGACGCGGCGGGGTGTGATTCTGGGTGTGGTGGAGGTGCCGCCATGCCCAGACCGCCGTTCCTGCTCTCGGCCGCCCA
>Ga0182742_1002831_pt1 | contig 18361 bp, 17 predicted proteins | sample eDN5th37CBELigMG_FD_128880 | JGI IMG/M metagenome (GOLD analysis project Ga0182742, IMG submission 128880) | Enriched Miracle-Growth compost microbial communities from Emeryville, California, USA - eDNA 5th pass 37_C BE-Lig MG (version 2)... ...
AGATTGGATTTTTGTCTATTAGTTTTATTTTATTTACTACCAGTATGAATATTTTCCTTATCAGCTTTACCAAGTAGACGATTGATAAAAGTGAGGATTGGTTTTTGCGATTTATCAACGATTCCGATAAACTCTGCTCCAACCTGTAATAAGAAAATAATAATAAGAAGGACAGCAAACGTAATCCAGTTAGCCCCTTTATAGCTGATTAATGCACCTTGCACGATAGCAAGGGCTCCAAAGATTGCAGCAATACCCCAAATCACAAGTACTGTCTTGCGATGACTAAAGCCGATATCTTGTAATCTGTGATGTAAGTGACCTTTGTCTGCAACCCATATTGGTTTATGATTAACTAAACGACGAATAATTGCAAATAACGTATCAGATAAAGGTACACCAATAATTAATAATGGAATAACAAGTGAAACTAATGTCACTTGCTTAAATGAATAAAGAGAAAGCATCGCAATACAAAAGCCTAAAAATAAAGCTCCCGAGTCACCCATAAATATTTTAGCAGGATGGAAATTGTATTTCATAAATCCTGCAATACTTCCGATTAACAATACACTTAGTAAAATAACTGGCTGCATACCAGTAATAACCGCCATCACTAATATCGTTATAATAGCGATGCCTGAAACGCCTGCTGCTAGACCATCCAATCCATCAATTAAATTGATGGCGTTAGTAACTCCAACAATCCATAAAATTGTAATAGGAATACTGATCCATTCCACTAAATGCTGCATAGTCGTGCCAAATGGCATGTTAACAAAATGAATTTGCACATCGAATACAAATACAACTACGCATGCTGCTATGATTTGAAAAATTAATTTAACTTTGGCAGACAATTCAAAGCGATCATCAAACGCACCTGTAATCACAATTATCGTTCCACCAACTAAGACAGCTTTAATAAAATCAAGATGCCAAGGCTGCATAATCTCTTCTGGTAAAAAATATACCACAGCAAAGAAGCTTCCAATAAAGCCTAAGAAGATGGCTAGACCACCCATTCTAGGCATAATAGTCGTGTGAACTTTTCGATGATTCGGCTTATCAATAGCCCCTACAATAAAAGCAAACTTTTTTACTAATGGCGTCAAGACTAGGGCTAGTATTAGAGCGATTATAAATCCAAATAAATAAATCATTACTGCTGGCATGTAGGTTTTTCTCCCCCTCATATGATACAAGCGGATAAACAGAACGATCACAGCACTAAATATTCATTAGCATATGTAGCCTTTCAAAACTTTATCCGAGGTCAAGATGCCAATTTATTTGTGTGATGGCACCGAAAAAGATTATACTCCGAGTACCATCAAATTACTACTTAAATTTTATTAATTTACTTCCAATTATGTTTTGTTGGATCCGTTAACGTGCTTTTGTTTTTATAAACTTTAAGCATGAACTTAGGAAGATCCAGCATCCTTGGTAGACGCTTAGGCTCTTGAATTAATCTAAACAACCATTCAAGCTTCGCTTTTTGCATCCACTTAGGTGCTCGTTTAAGCTTACCCGAAATAACATCAAAGCTGCCACCTACACCCATAATCAACTTAGCATTTAGCTTTTGACGATGCTGCGCAATCCATGGCTCTTGATTATGTGCACCACGTGCAACAAAAAGTAAATCGGGGCTAAGCTTATTAATTTCTGCAATAACCTGCTCATCTTGTTCTGCGTTGAAGAAACCATCTCGATATCCAACAATCCGAATTTGTGGATAACGAAGCTGCAAAATGTCTGCTGCTGAAGCAATGGTGTCATTGTCGGTGCCTAATAAATAAACCTTCCAATGTCGCTTTTCGCCTAATGACATTAGCTCATGCATCAGCTCAATGCCTGCTACGCGCTCAACAATCGGCTCATTTGCTTGCTGAGAAGCCCAAATAACACCCGCACCATCTGCAACGATTAAATTTGCTTGTTTCATTACACGCATCATATTTTTGTTTTCTAAAGCTGCCATAACCATAATCGGATTGGCTGTTATAACATGCTGTTGGTTACCTTTATCTATTTGTGATACAAGATAGGCTACGGTATCTTGCATCGTCATATTAGAGAAAGGCACACCAAATATACTCGTTTTCGGAACTTTTTGTGACATGAGGACACTCACCTCTAATTTATTTAACGCAAAGTAGATACAATATGTTGCGATGGTTTTTGAGCATATTCGATTAATTTTTCAATATAACTCAATTTATGCTCTAACCACGCGTCTTTTCTGTCAAGTAAGCTCATGAGAGCCTGACTTGCTGCTTCGATATCTAACTCTTCAGTAGTACCAATTGGTAAAGCATTAATACGTTTTAAGAACTGATCAATTTTGGGATCATAAGATAAGCCCAGTAATGGGACTTTTTGATTCGCCGCATAAATTAATGCGTGCAGACGCATCCCAAACAGCACATCGCATTGACTAACTGCATATAGCATTTGCTGTGGATCTTCTCCAATATGCGCAATCTCCAGTTTACTGCCTGCTGAAAAACCTACCTGCATGTAGCTCATTACAAATTTTGATGCCTCAATATCATCAGGCGTATGAAAAGGTAGAAATCGGATGCAAACATCTCGCTTTTGAGTTAATTGAACTAGTGCATCTGCAATACGTTTTAGATCAGCACGGTCTTCTCGCCAAAAACGAACTGACACCCCTATGATAGGTAAGCTAGAATTCGTATCTGGTATTTCAACGTGTTCAGGAAGTGGCATGCCCATTACAGGGTCTGGCACAACTTCAATGGTCTTCGTCACGCCGATTTTTTGTAAGTATTGAGCTGATTGTTCATCTCTAACTGAAATATATGCACTTTTTTGCATAGCACTTTTAATAAATGGTGCTAGCCATGAACGATTAACCGGTCCAATTCCTTGGGCATAAATAAAGGTTGGCTTATTAAGCCATTGAGCTAATTTAATAATACCCGTGTAATAAGGAATTGATTTTATTCCTGTAGCATCCTGCAATAAGCTACCTCCACCGCTAATTAGCCCATCAGCAGCTTTAATCGCCTTATAAATCGATGGCATATGCATACGATGAATGGACTCCACATTGTACATTTTAGAGGTCAAGCTCGGGTTAATACTCATGACAACTGGTACAATGCTCAAGCCTTGGACTTTTCCTTGTTCTTCTAAAGCAAGTAAAATGGAACGAAGCACCGCTTCGTCCCCACTATTATTAAAGCCATAATAGCCTGATATTACGACTCTAACTGTTTTATGATTTTTGGCATCCACTTACGACACACTCCCTCCAACACAATCCAAATAGCAATTAGAACTAGGCCTATAACAATACCTACACCTAACCCTAAAACTGTACGTAGTGCAGAGATTGTTAGCGGTGAATGTAAGTGTGTAAAAGTACTCACCATAGATAACTGACCCATTGTACCTACTACAACTAAGAACCAAGCAGCTCTATAGCGAAGAGCTAAGAATAAGCCCAGTATCATAATAGGGTGCCCTAATAGGAACTCTTTAAATCTAGGGCGTACACCAATCGATGTTTCTAACCATCTACGCAATGCTAATTCAAAGTCGGAAACTTGCCCTGCATTACCTGAACGGGAAAAGTAGTACATGCCGATAATCCCTAACACTGCAACGGCTAGTACCCAAATAATCGTAATCGGTTTTTTTAATATTTCAACTAGACGTTTAAAGACACCTTGTGTGCCATAACCTTGATATAGCAGTACATAAATAAGAACTAATCCAAGAGGAGCAAACATTAATAAGCTTACACCTCTAAACTGATCGATAACTAATGTATACTTCATATGATAAAGTAAGCTGTAAACAAACGGAATACTAGTTAAAGTAATACAAGTCCCAACAAAGAACCAATTAAATGCCAAGCCTAGACGACGTAATTTAGGTTGGTCAGGGAAAATCCAGCTTTTGCTAACTGCTTCATAAGTTCCTTCATAAGCCGATACATGTCCACCTACTGACCAATTATTCGCACCCACTACTCTTCTTGAACCAAACGTACGAGCATAAATACGATTCATAATCCAAATCGCTCCAAGTGTTGGACCACTAATCGCAACACCTAGTGCAAGAGCTAGCTCTAACATATTATTGCTTAATACATATAAAGCTGCTGAACCTGCTAAACCAATAATAAACGCAGCTAATGTGAATGACGGTAAAAATGCAGATATTAATAAAGCTATCATCGCAATTGCAGCAATAACTACAACGATGCGTAGTATTTTAGCATAGTCAGGAAGCTTATACTCAAAGCTTTCTGCACTACCAACTTTAAATCCTGCCTTTTCTAAGCGTGGAATAGCACCATTTTCGCCTGCTACACTTTTAATGACATTTTCAATACTATTTTCTAAAACACTTTCATTATTATTAATTTTATAGCCTAGATTTAAAAATACGATTCTTATATTACGATCTTTGGCTGCTAAAACAAAACGATCTGCTAATATTTCTGGATTTAGACGTAAGCTATCCTCAGCGGAAAGTGAAATTAATCGTGCGACATCGTAATCAAGCAGATAAGCCATTTTAGCCATTCCTGCTTGTGGCTTCTTAAGGTTTTCAATCGTGCCGATACCAATATTTTGACGGTTTAATTCCTGTGAGAAATGGGCAAGATGACCTTTATTATTTGGATCTTGTGCACCTTTAACAGCATCACCCTCAAAAATAATACGTCTAACGCCAATCTCCTTAAATTTAGCTAGCTGCTCTTTAGCTAGCTGCTCGTTATAAGGCTGTAAATAATCTGAGAAGCGTGGAACAATCGTCATTCCATGCTCTAACAGCTTATTAATCGTTACTGGGTCGAAATCTAAAATTTTTGATGCTGCAGCATTAGACGGTTCCTCAATAATTAATCCTTTATGTTCATTAAAAATCCAATCACGAACCTCGATATTTCTTGCTGCAAACCCTTGCTTTATATTTTCAGTTAACATTTCTGCGTGATAATCAGATGCGAAAACAACGTATGTACTGTTTGTTTGTGAAGGAGCCGCTCTACCTTGTATCGTAGCCATCTCTTTTTCACTATAAAATGTTAAGTAATTTGCAATTTCAAATTCTTTTAATGATCCTTCATAAATAGCGAAGCTTGTAATTCCCGCTTCTTTAAACAGGCTTAACTGCTCGTCTATAAATTCATCAAAGTTATGCTGTTGACCAGCAATTTCTAATAAGTCTTTATAATCTACTACAAACTCAACCGTTTTGGATGAAGCCTCACGGTCAAGCTTTGATATTGTTAAAGGTATTGAAGCTATTAAACCTATAATAACTACTATCCATAATAGTTTTTTACTTAATTCGTTCCATTTACTCCATAGTTTATGCACGATTAGCCTCCATTCATATGCATTACCATAATACTGATTGCCACCTTAGCTTAGTTAAGGTGGCAATCAGATTATACAAGCCTGTCTTATATTATAAGTTAAATTTGATCAACTCGTGTCATTACAGCATGAGTTACTTCATTTATCGTATCTTTTGCCTGCTCTAAAGAATGACCCTTCACACTAAAATATATTTTGATTTTAGGCTCAGTGCCTGAAGGTCGTAGGCAGAACCATGACCCATCTTCAAGCTGATATTTTAGGACATTCTCAGGTCTTAAGTCCTCTATTTTTTGATTGTAATCTAAGACGCTTGAAACCTTTTTACCAGCAATCTCCGTAGGTGGTGACTGACGGAACTGCTCCATAATAGTAGCAATTTTTTGTACACCCTCTACACCCTTTAACGTGCGAGACTGCTGCGACTCGATGTAATAGCCATGCTGAACGTATAGTTCATTTAATACATCATTTAGTGTCTTATTTTGCGTACTATAATATGCAGCAGCTTCACATATTAGCATAGCAGCTACAATTGCATCCTTATCTCTTGCATACTGACCAGTTAAATAGCCATAGCTTTCTTCATAACCAAATATAAAAGTCTTTTCTCCTGACTTCTCATATTTGTTCATCTTTTCACCAATATATTTAAATCCAGTAAGCGTATTTTCTACCTCTAAACCAAAGCTTTTCGCTACGACTGCTCCTAGCTCACTCGTTACAATCGTTTTAATCACTGTTCCGTTTGATGGTAAAGAGCCGTTAGCTTGCTTTTGACTTAAAACATAATGCAGCATAATAGCACCTGCTTGATTACCCGTTAACACTTCATATGAGCCGTCTTGATTTCTTACAAGTGCACCCATGCGATCAGCATCAGGATCAGTACCGACTACGATATGGGCATCGACTTCCTTGGCTAATTCAATAGCAAGCTTAAACGCATCCTTCTCCTCTGGGTTAGGCGATGAAACAGTAGGAAATTCTCCATCCGGCTGCTCCTGCTCTTTAACAATATAGACATTCTTAAAGCCAATCTCCTGTAAAGCACGTCGAACTGGCACATTGCCGGCACCATGTAATGGAGTAAATACAATCTTAAAGGTTTCTCCTACCGACTGCTTAATAAGTGTTCTATTAAGGCTTTGACTTACTACAGCATCTACAAAGGCGTCATCCACTTGCTCATCTAGCCATACAAGAAGTCCCGCTTGTTCAGCTTCCTCTTTGCTTATCTTCTTCACGGCTGTAAACGAGCTTATTTTAGAAATTTCAGCTATAACCGCTTCAGCATCCTCAGGTATGAGCTGACAGCCCGTTTGATCGTATGCTTTAAATCCATTGTACTCCGGAGGATTGTGACTTGCTGTAATTACGACACCAAGAGACGCCTGCAAGTGACGAACGGCAAACGATAGCTGCGGTGTAGGACGTAGTGAATGAAACAAATAGGCTTTAATTCCATTTGCAGCAAGCACTAATGCTGTATCAAGTGCAAACTGTGGTGAGTTATGTCTAGAATCATGTGCAATAACAGCAGATAAGTTTGACTGTTGATTTGCCATTAGCCAATTTGCTAAGCCTTGTGTTGCTTTCCCTACCGTATAGCTGTTCATTCGATTTGTACCCGCACCCATAACACCACGTAAACCGCCAGTGCCGAAAGTTAATTCACGATAAAATCGATCCACTATTTCATTCTCATTTATACTAAGAAGCTCACGTTTTGTATCAGCATCGATGTTAGAATCCTCTAGCCAAGATTCATATTTTTTTGTAGCTAGTAATTTCAATGATTGTTCCATAGTAATAACCTTCTTTATCAATAAGATTGTTATTGCTTATTTGGGTCAACAAGCGCAAACATTAATTCACCCTCTGCTACAACTTTACCTTCAACAGTTGCTACAGCATGACCTTTACCAATAGGTCCTTTTAGCTTCGTGATTTCGACCTCTAAACGTAATACATCACCTGGTTTTACTTGACCTCTAAAGCGCATACCGTCAATTCCAGCAAATAAACCAAGCTTACCTTTATTATCTTCCACTTGTAGCATTGCTACACTACCCACTTGTGCTAAAGCTTCAACAATTAGAACACCTGGCATAATCGGATTGCCTGGAAAATGGCCAACAAAATACGGCTCATTCATCGTTACATTTTTAATTCCAACCGCTCGTTTACCTGCGTCAACTTCCACAATACGATCAACTAATAAAAAGGGTGGTCTATGTGGAATAATGTCCATAATTTGATTAATATCAAGCATTTTAACTCTCCTCACTAATTGGTCTGTATAAAATGAAAGGATATGTACCATACTGTTATTATCCTTCACATACCTGCAGGAAGCGAAGGTTTAGATAAGGGGCTTTATTCATCCAGAATGATGAATAAAGCTCTTTTATTGTGTCTAATCCTAACGTAAAGTATTATACCCTACTAGCTAAAAAATGAAAACAAACCAAAATACTCATAAACAATTTATGCAAACAAAAAGCCCTAGTATGATAACTAGAGCTTTTGTATATATGAAGGTTATGAGTCTGCGAAAATTAAATCCCAAAGATGCTTCCATGTTTCAAATTTAAACACTTCATCACTTGGCTGGTCGGCTAATACGACATATCCAATGTATAGTCCAATACATAGCATTGCGACCATTATGATTGGAGCAATAAGCTTGCGTAATAACCAAAAAAGAGTTTTTAAAGCAGGTGAAGCTTGTTTTGTTTCTTCTTCTGCACTCAGCTTGCGACCATTATTTTGAATACGATGCTCATCAGATAGTTGTAAAGACTCATAATTATCAGACCAGCTTTGATCCTCTCTTTTTGAGCTCGACAATCTATCCTTACGTGATAATTTTTCGTAGTCACTATCTTTCATCGGTTATATCCACCTTTACTTAACCGCGAAGATTATTAGAAATTTGCATCAATGTATCAGTTGATGACAATGCACGTGCAGCAAGTTGATAAGCTCGTTGTGCTCTTACTAAATCAGTTAACTCTGTAGTTAAATCAACATTGGATTTTTCTAAATAACCTTGGCGTATAGTTATACCGTTTTCTCCAGCAAAAACGCGCTGAACAACGTCTTGGGCATTAATGCCGTCTGCAACTGCAAACAAATTATCTGCTACTTGTGTCATCATATCAGGACGTACCGGAGAAATCAAATTAATTTGACCTAAATTTAAGGTTTCTTCACCGTTTGTAGCACGTACTGTTCCATCTATACCAACTTGAATAGCATAGCCGTTAGGAATAACGATGCTCCCTTGTGAACCATCCTCTAAAGTAGCTCTAACTGGCATGCCTTGACTTGTAGTTAGTACAGCTTCACCTTGTGCATTCATCGAAATTTGAAAAGAACCATCTCGTGTATACGCAACCGTTCCTTCATTGTCCGCTATAACCTCAAAAAGTGCACGACCTTCGATTGCAAAATCAGTAGATACATCAGTAGCCTGCAGAGCACCTTGCTCGAAGTCAGTCAGTATACTTGCAATTCTTGCGCCCCAGCCCTGTGTAAATCCAAGTGGAGTTAGACGTCCATCTTTATAGAAATCCTCAGGCTGAGAAGTCGTATTGTTTAGGAGGTCAGAGAAAGAAGCTATTTTTCTTTTATAGCCAACCGTATCAACATTTGCTGTATTATCTGCAATCGTATCTATTTTATTTTGATACGCACTCATAGAGTTCATAGCAATAATTAATGAGCTATTCATGTTTTGACCTCACTTTCTATTGGACTTTACCAATATCATTTACAGCTTTATTTAATGTTTGATCGTAAATTTTTACGATTTGAGCATTAGTCTCATAAGCACGTGCAGCAGCCATTAATTCAACTTGAGATTGTAAATAATCTACATTTGAACGTTCTAAATATTGTTGCATTATTGCAACCTCGTCACCAGGCGCCATTTGTTGTACTTGCTCGCCTTCAGCTAATTTAAAATTACCATTGCCTACTTGTACAAGCATATTAGGATTCTCTACACGCGAAATGTAAAAGCCAATTCCTGTATCTGTACCATCTGCTCTATATAAATTACCATTACCACCTAATGTCAGCTCATCTATGCTAACACCAGCAGGCAGGACTATAGGCTCACCATTGCTGCCTAATACTCTAAGACCTGTATTTGTAATTAGCTCACCATTCATATTAGTCGCAAACTGACCACTACGAGAATATTGAACCTCGCCGTCATTAGTCAAAACTGTAAAGTAAGCCTGTGGCTGATATGTAACCTCGCCGTTTTCATTTACATATTTACCATTGCTGTCAAATCGCATGCCAGGTAACTGAATATTTGACATAAGTGCAAAATCACCATTGCGATTTGTTTGATATAAATCGCCTTGGTTAAATAATGTTACTGACTCCTCTGCAAAAACATTACCTGTCCATGTACCAATTTTATTCGTATTATTAGTGCCGGGCTCTGTATACTGTAACAACATCTCATTAAATGAGCGTAGCGGTGTTGTTTTTTGTTTATAGCCGACAGTTTCAAAATTTGCAATATTATTTGTTATTGTATCATGTCTTCTTTGTTGACTTATTAGTCCAGACGCTGCGGAATAGAGTCCTCGAATCATTTTGAGACCTCCCAGTATAAATAGTTCTTATATATATCGGCATAAGTTTATAGTTTTATTATAGGACATATAACCCAAAATAGACAAACAAGTACTTCAGCATGCCCCCCTTAAAGCATCTTACCTGTACCTATTTGTCTATATCGATTATTATTTTTTAAGCTTGTCCAGATTATCTAGCAAAATGCCCGTTCCTTTAACGACACAATGCATCGGATTTTCAGCTATTAATACTGGAACTTTTAATTGATCTGAAAGCAAGGTATCTAGTCCACCTAGTAAGGCACCGCCACCAGTCAGAATGACACCACGATCAATAATATCAGCAGATAATTCTGGCGGTGTCTGCTCAAGAACATATTTTGCAGAAGAAACAATCGACATTACTGGATCCCATAAAGCTTCACGCACTTCATTTGAACGCATTGTAATCGTTTGTGGCAATCCTGTAACCATATCTCTACCGCGAATATCAATTTCTTGCTTTTCGCCATTATCTAACACCGTACCGATACGAATTTTAATATCCTCACTCGTACGTTCACCAATTAAAAGTTTGTACTTGTTTTTAATATATTTCATTATCGCTTCGTCAAATTTGTCACCAGCAACCTTAATAGACTGGGCAGTTACGATATCACCCATTGATAATACTGCCACATCTGTTGTTCCGCCACCGATATCAACGACCATATTGCCACTAGGCTGGAAAATATCCATTCCAGCCCCAATGGCAGCAGCTTTAGGTTCTTCTTCTAAGTATACGTCTTTCGCTCCACTACGCTCAGCAGCTTCACGAATAGCTTTTTGTTCAACTGATGTAATGTTCGTAGGTGCACAAATAAGAATGCGAGGTCTAGAATACCACTTACGACCATCCACTCGATGAATAAATTCCTTTAGCATGACTTCTGTAATATCAAAATCTGCAATAACACCATCTCTTAATGGTCTAATCGCAACAATATTTCCCGGCGTACGACCAACCATACGATGTGCTTCTTCACCAACGGCAAGCACTTTTTTCGTGTCACTTTCAATCGCGACAACTGAAGGCTCATCTAAAACGACACCTTTTCCTTTTACATGAATAGATACATTCGCTGTACCTAAGTCAATACCAATATCCTTACTAAACATCAGGTTCTAGTCCTCCAACGAATAATGTAATAGTCTTTAATACTATTATGCTACAGTAGCTTTTATTAATAAATAACATTATTCGCCAAATTCACCGAAATACCTCTACTTTTTTTTATTTTTTTCACATTTTCTAAAATTATAATCAAGTTCTCCTTTCTTAATTTGTATTAGCAGCTGCAATGACTTCCTTTTTTCGCGGAGATGACTTTTTATATTTTATTTTTGTTGCTTCACCACCTCTTAAATGACGTATAGATTTATGAAACTCTAATATGTCTTTTACTTGTTCGGCTAGTTCGGGGTTGATTTCTGGCAAACGCTCAGTTAAGTCTTTATGCACTGTACTTTTTGAAACACCAAATTCTTTTGCGATCGTCCTTACTGTCTGTTTTGTTTCAACAAGGCAACGGCCTATTTTTATAGTCCGCTCTTTGATGTAATCATGCACACTCCCGCCTCCCTACTCGTATTAAGTTTGGTACATTATATTGAGTAGGTTTTAGTTATATTCATTGTGGCCAAGCTAATGAACAAATTAAATTAAAAAATATTAAATTGCTTCTATTTTTAGGACTTAGTGCATACAAGCTTCTAATTGACAAAAAAGCATGTTCAAGAAGCTTTTCACTTCCTAAACATGCTTTTTTAATTATGCCTTTTACTCCACAATATAAGCTTGTGGGTTTACTGCTTGACCATTCAAACGTGCTTCAAAGTGTAAGTGTGCACCAAGGTCTTTTTCAACATCACTACGGCCTGCCATTGCAATGATGTCACCTTGTGCAATTTCATCACCCTGCTCAACAGTAACATCTGCTAGACTTTGATAAACGGTTACAAATCCATTACCATGATTGATTTCTACAACATTACCATTGATAGGGTTGCTCTCTACTAGTGAAACAACACCGTCTAAAGCAGCTAAAACTTCAAAGCTAGCACCATCTTCACGTACAAGATCGATACCCATATGCGGTGCGAACGTTGTGCCCACTTGAATAAGAGCAGCTTCTTTTTCTTCTGTTGTTCCCTCTAAATCATAGTATGGAATTTCAATGGTCATCGCTGCGATATCAGTAACAGGCCAAATCATGTCATCACTTGTTGCTGCTACTTCTGGCTCATACGGTGTTTCTACACCGCCAACTGTTTCTGACTGCTCTGTATCCGTTACATCGGGACCTGTTGTTGGTTGATCTTTGTTTGTATCTTGTAATACCCAAAGTAACGTGACAATAAGTGCTGCTGTAATCATAAATACGGCTGGAGAAAACCACTTTTTGGCTAGCAGCTTTTTAAACCCATTACTTGATTGTGGTGCTTGTCTACTTCCTTTCTCTTGATTTAAGGAAGAATTAGAGTTTTGTTGATTGTTTTGATTTTTTTCATTCATTAAATATCACCTCACTAGCCATTGTTACCAATTAAACTAGCTTTATACGTAATATTTAATATTTTTTTACATGATTACTAGGCTCTATTTTTACAAGCTTTCAACTTTAATATCAGTATAGTAATGTTGTAATATATCTACAGCTTTATAGCCTTCTCGTGCCATACCCTCTGCTCCCCACTGGCTCATTCCTACGCCATGTCCATACCCTGTTGTTATAAAGGTAATCTTTTTATTTTCTTTATCTATTGTCCATGTAAAGTCAGTCGAAGCTAACGCTAGTGCTTCGCGAAATTGTCTAGCACCTATCTTCACATTATTTACATTTAGTAATACTATTCTATTTGATTTTGAGCGCTCAAGCACTTCAATTGTCGGTAGCTTATAAGCTTTATCTAATAACTTGCTAGCCTGCAATTTACTATAAAACTGCTCAAACGTAAATTCAAATTGTTTACTATAGCTAGGTGAGATATCCTTGTCCCAGCTACTTGTTACTGATTTAAGATAGGGAAGCTCGTGATTAAAATAATGTTCAGCTGACTCCGTTTTACCATTACTTGTAGAGAAATAAAGTGCATCTATTAACTGATCTTTATATGTTATAACCTCTCCTTTCGTAGAGTCTAATAAACTTCTAAACCGTGCTAAAGCTTCCTCTTCTGCTGCACTTAAATGGTGTTCGTCTATTGAACGATATACTTGATGCATAGTTGAATCAGTCACATCGTATTCGTTATTTTCATGTTCAATATTTTTTATTCTATACAAAATATAGGTTCGTGCCGCTATCATTTGTGCCTTTATTGCCTCATCTTGAAAGCTCCACGGCATCTCATGCATGGTCACTGCTAGAACATACTCTTCAAGTGGTACCTGCTCTACCTTTTTTTGCTCACTTAGCCATACACTAACCGTTACCGCTTCATCCGTATGATTTGTATTAGTACTAGCACCCTCTAATTGATTACTAGTTTCAAGATCTACTGTCGAGTTCCTTTGCTTTGCATTTACGTGACCGATGTACTGTTTATGCTGAAATACATTTGAGCTTGCATTTACTGTTATGAAGCGAGATTCCACCATGTGCGGCTTATCATCATTTATTTTATTTTCTTTATATGTTGCAGCGACCACTATACTTACAGCAGTTAGTAACACAATTAAAGCAATGACCATCATTGCATATCTTTTATCTATTATTAGCATTTATATAGCCCTCCTCTTATCTGTACTATATCTATGATTAGTAGTACTAGAATAGAAGGGAAATAAAAAAAGAAACTAGTATTTTATAAACGATAGGCTCTATCGAATATAAAATACTAGTTCCTTTATATGGATCATTTATGTTGTAATTATGCCATTTTTTCTACAGTCATTGATTTTTCAGCGTCTTCACTAATATTTACACGCTCAATATTAGCTCCAAGTGCTTTTAGCTTGCCAGTAATATCAACATATCCACGATCTAAGTGCTCTAAGCCAGTAACTTCAGTTTCACCTTCTGCTACTAAGCCAGCACAAATTAACGCCGCCCCAGCACGTAAGTCTGTAGAAGTCACTTTTGCACCTTGCAATTTACAATTGCCAGTTACTATTGCAGCACGTCCATCTACTTTTATAGAGGCAGCCATCTTAGTAAACTCTTCAACATGCATAAATCTGTTTTCAAATACTGTTTCTGTTATTACACTTGTACCTTCAGCCGTTAATAATAAAGCCATCATTGGTGACTGAATGTCTGTAGGGAAGCCCGGATGAGGCAAAGTCTTAACATCAACTGACTTAAGCTTGCCTGAAGCAGTTACACGAATGCCACTATCATCTGGTATGACGTTAACACCCATTTCCTCTAACTTAGAAATAATAGGTGATAAATGCTCAGCTATCGCACCTTCTACATAAACATCACCGCGAGTAATAGCCGCTGCCATCATATAAGTTCCTGCTTCAATGCGATCAGGAATAACTTGATGCTGGCTACCTTTTAATGATTTTACGCCTTCAATACGAATAATGCCTGTACCAGCTCCACGAACGATACCGCCCATTGCATTAATATAATTGGCTAAATCTACAATTTCAGGCTCACGTGCAGCATTTTCAATTGTTGTTACGCCGTCAGCTAAAGCTGCAGCCATCATAATATTTTGCGTAGCACCTACGCTTGCGAAATCTAAATATATTTTCGCACCTTGGAGACCGTTAGGACAACTCGCTTCAATCATCCCTTGATTAAGATTAATTTTAGCTCCCATCGCTTCAAAACTTTTTAAATGCAAATCAATTGGTCTTGATCCAATAGCACAACCACCAGGAAGAGAAATTTTCACCTTACCGACTCTTGCTAATAATGGACCCATAACTAAAACTGAAGCACGCATTTTTCTAATTAAATCATATGGGGGTTCTGTTGAACTAATCTCAGGTACAGATATCGTCATCTTGTCATTTTCAAATGTTATTTTAGCACCAAGTGAAACTAATACTTCCTGAATCGTAAATACATCATCTAATGAAGGAATATCAGTAATCACACTTTTTCCTTCTGTCGCTAATAATGAGGCAGCAAGTATAGGAAGAACGGCATTCTTTGCTCCACTTACTCGTACAGTTCCGACTAATCGGTTGCCTCCGCGGACGATAATTTTAGACATCATGAGTTCCCTCCGCGATTCGTATTCAATAATTATTTAATTAACTCCCTCATTTACTAATTTCTGTAAATAAAAGAAACTAGTCATTCATACTCATATTATCACTATTTAACACTAATCGACAAGAACTAAATTATTCTATTGCAGAAATGTGGAAAAATGTAAAAAAATATTAGATATCATAACATCTACACTTAAATGACATGCGACTTACAATGAAATTATTGAACAAAATATTTTAACAACATTGTATAATCGAAATATTTAAGAATAAATGTGCCTAATAAATTCCCTAATGCAATAGCAACGACGATACGAAGCATAATTGCTTTAGAGCTCATCGGGTGATTTAATATTTTTTCCCATTTTACAGCCGTTAGTAAGGTCCATGAAAACCATACGCTTAATAAAAGTACTACAATGGAGAAGAGTCCTTGCATACCTAATGTCATACTTATCATTCCTTTTTTAAATCAAAATATAAATAAACATCATTATTGTATTAATGGAAATTGACCCTATAACCAGTCTCTTTTCTAATTTAGTCCAAGTCCAATCTTCAATTTGCTCCTGCTTATTTAGTAAGCCTTCGTTTATAACTGGAAACGTTATAGATGCTAGCCAATACCATATCGGTCTAAGCATGAAACAAAAACTAAACAGCGTCACAATAGCTAATAATATATAGCGTTGTATAAAAAGCTGTGCTATGAGCTCATAACGTATAAAGCTTAAAGCTGAAAAGGGTAGCCCTACAATAGTCAATAATAAGCAAACAAATAGTACGTGCATTTTTCTGCTTTTATAATAAAGTCCTTCGTAATGCACAGCATCCTCATAACTTGTACGATACATATGTCTACTTAATAAAAAATGTGTGCCTATATATATTAGAATAACACTACCACTATATAGCATTAGCTGCTTCCATAGTGAGACCTCAAATACATCGATTGAAACTACAAAAATGCTCAGTGCTACACTTGCAAAGTGACTAGCGGACCAAAGTACAAAGGATAACATCTTTTGATTTTGTCTAGAACCTAACCACATTGAGACTAATAACGTTATTAGACTTAAAGCTGCTATACCATATTGTAGTTTACTCTCAATGGAATCTCCCTTTAACAATGACCAATAAAAATCAGTATTCCATATAATCACATCATTAAATTTATATAACCAATCCAGCATCACTTCCGTGTAAACCTCAATACGCTCTAGAAAGACACTTGGATATATACCTAAAACAAATAGTAAAGATACAAGTACGATATAGGGTACAATTTCGCTAAAGCGTAAATCTGCAAGAGCATAGGTGCTAGGAATAACACTTCTGTTAAATAGTTTGCTCATATGTAGAAAAATGTTAATGGCTATTAAAAATACCGAAATTAAGCATACAACATATGAAATTGAGCTTAAATCATAAACAGCATAGAACGTGTGGAATAAAGCAAAAAAATGAGAAAAAACAGGTAATCCACTTATCGCTAAAAACGTAATGACGATCGAACTAGCTAAATAAGGAGTCGATAAAAATAGACCCTTTAATTCACCTAAAGTATGTTTTTTCTGTCGCTCGTTTAATGCTGATAAAACAGCTAGGAGTAGAGTCGTCATTAACATAAAAGAAATGATCGCTAGTAACGAAAAACTTACCGTTACTAATTCACCTCCGACTAATAAAATGTATATAATCGGTACATTAGCTAAAATGACATAGCCTGCCCACGTTTTAATCTCATCTACCTTCCACAAGCTAATCGCCATGAACATAATTTGAAGCACACATGCCCAAATGAGGTATGGCTGTATGCTTGCTATATAGTCAATAAGAAACGTGTATAGGAACTGCTTAACTACATAGGCTATTAAAGGCAAATATAAACCAGCTACAAATACTAATACAGGGTAATGCACATGCTTAAATAAATCTATAACAGAGCGATGAAAGCCAACTAACGGCAGCAAAAAGATTACTCCGAGCATCATACTGACAAATGCAGTATTACGATACCCAATGTCACTATTGCTTAAATAAATATAACTTTCTATATAGCTGTACAATTGCTGTAATATTAATGCTTGGTCACTAGGAGTGACGATATATTGAATAATAAATAAGCTAAAGGCTATAAAGCTAAAGCCTATACTCTGAATAAAAATAAATCTTGTTACAAAAGTGTAGCTGTCAGCCCTGCTCCATATACCAGACATAAAAAATAGTATGACTGCAAATAACATTAATCCAGCTAGTGATAACCAAGCTGTTTGACTCAAAATAACGATAATAGACGTGACATATGCCGTAAGTGATAATATATAAAAAGTTTTATGTCTTGTTTTTATATAGTGGCCAATACATACACCAGTAAGTGCAATAATGGTTGCCACCAAAAGCATCCACACTGCAAACATATCTACAGCAAATATTACTGTTATAGGTGTAGTCTCTTCACTTACCTGTTGTATAAAAGCTGCTTCTACGCTGTTAAAAGCCCATACTATCTCCTCTGTACCACCTGAAACAATCATTTTGATAAATAAAATAAGAATCGGGACAAACATTAAACTAACTAACAGCATGGCAATTCTTCTAATGAGCTTAACATCTGTTTTTTTTATAAAGCACAGTGCAGAAATAACAACAATGAGCATCGTTACTGTGGCAGGAAGGATATATGCAGTTGTATTCATATTACATGTTACCCCCTAATAATAACGAGCATAATGGATAGTATAGCGGCAATAACCCAAAGAGAAATAAGTCTAACGACAACATTCGGTTGTTTAGACGTTAGAAAACGTTCAGCTTTTTTAAATATATTCGGAATTATCAATTCAGTGAGCTTATCCCAATATAGCTCTAGCTTGTCAGCTAAATTTACAACTATTGTTTTAATAATAGACAGTACATGATGTGAATTTCCGCGATTATATTGAGACCTTTTATTTACGTTATTTTTCTTCCGCTGATACATTGTCTTTGCAAGACAAAGAATTAGGCCTAGTAGTATTTGACTGGATATTATAGCTGCCTTTACCCAGAATTGTCCATTCCAGGAAAGTATAAATGCATCTTGATCATGTAAAACAAACTCTTTCCACCACGATAGAGATACCGTAATTAATGTTGCTAATACGATAATAAGTTTAAGTATGATAACAACATTA
>Ga0182742_1002833_pt1 | contig 18357 bp, 16 predicted proteins | sample eDN5th37CBELigMG_FD_128880 | JGI IMG/M metagenome (GOLD analysis project Ga0182742, IMG submission 128880) | Enriched Miracle-Growth compost microbial communities from Emeryville, California, USA - eDNA 5th pass 37_C BE-Lig MG (version 2)... ...
GAAGTTACAGATTATCGAACGCTTTATCACGAGCAAGATAGGTTAATTCAATTGGGTGGCAAAACTCTGCAAAATTTCTTGCGCAACTATGCACTTTTTACTTGCAAAATACATCTAATCAAAGACTGTCAGGAGTATTCATCACTGACAATTAATAATGAAAGGAGAGAATGTATATAAATAACATCCACTGGCACCAATCAACTATTACTAAAGAATTTAGGCAAAAGAAAAACGGGCACAAAAGTTTGATCATCTGGTTAACCGGACTTTCTGGAGCTGGAAAATCAACAGTTGCCAATACTCTTCAAAATCATCTTTTTAAAGATGGTATTAACGTATATATATTAGATGGCGATAATCTGCGTCATAGTGTAAATAATAATCTTTCCTTTAATTCAGATGATCGAAAAGAAAATATAAGGAGAACTGCTGAAATTGGGAAGCTTTTTGTTGATGCAGGATTTGTTGTGCTTGTAGCCCTCATTTCCCCATTTGAAGAAGACCGAAATCAGGCAAGAGCTTTATTCGATCATGGTGAATTTATTGAAGTTTATGTAAATTGCCCATTTCAAGTATGCGAAACTCGGGATCCAAAAGACCTTTATAAAAAGGCAAAAAAGGGTGAAATTCAACACTTCACCGGGATTGATTTGCCATATGAGGAACCAAAGAATCCTGAAATCACCATAAATACAAATGAATTATCTATCGATGAATGCGCGGAGAAGATTAAGTCTTATCTCTATAATACAGTTTGTCTCAAAAATTCGAAGAGGAGGGACCAAAAGTGACAACAAGCATTCCCCATGGAGGAAAGTTAATCAATAAAATTGATTTAAACTATGATACCTCGCATATATATACTGATATTGAATTAGATAAAATGGCCTTATCTGACTTGGAATTGATTGCAAATGGCGCTTATAGTCCCCTAATCGGTTTTCTTGGAAAAAAAGACTATGAGTCAGTTTTAGAAAATATGAGATTAGCGGATAACACCGTCTGGAGTATCCCTATTACCCTTCCACTATCCGAAACAGCTGCAGCTAATCTTAAGATTGGGGATAAAGTAAAATTAAAATATAAAAATCAAATTTATGGTGTTTTACAATTAGAGGAAATCTATACTCCAAATAAGATGGATGAAGCAAATAAAATCTTTCAAACAAGTGATCCAAATCACCCTGGAGTTAGAAAACTTCTCAAAAGGCCAAATTTATATGCTGCAGGACCTATTGTATTAACTAAAATGCCTCAAAAAAATCCTGAGTTTTCTATGTATTATAAATCTCCAAGAGAAACAAGAATAGCGTTCAAGAACCAAAATTGGAACACAGTCGTTGGCTTTCAAACTAGAAATCCTGTTCATAGAGCACATGAATATATTCAAAAAACGGCTTTAGAATTGATTGATGGACTATTTTTAAACCCTTTAGTTGGTGAAACAAAATCCGACGACATCCCTGCTGAGATTAGAATGAAAAGTTATGAAGTCTTAATAAAAAACTATTATCCACGGAACAGGGTGTTTTTAGCCGTATTTCCAGCTTCAATGCGGTATGCTGGGCCAAAGGAAGCTGTTTTTCACGCTATAGTTCGCAAAAATTATGGCTGTACGCATTTTATTGTGGGGAGAGATCATGCTGGAGTTGGAGACTATTACGGAACCTATGATTCACAAAAAATATTTGATCAATTTACTAAAGAAGAATTAGGAATTACAATTCTGTCCTTTGAACACAGCTTTTATTGTAGAAAATGTAAAAATATGGCTACAACTAAAACATGCCCACATACTAATGAAAATCATTTACACCTTTCTGGAACTAAAGTCAGAGAAATGATTCGTAATGGTGTAGCTCCCCCTTCACAGTTTAGTCGCCCAGAAGTGATTGAGGTTCTAATGAATGGTCTGGAAAATTCATAGGAAATTTTATTTGAAAAATGAAGCTGGCTTTGTAATATATCCAGTATTGTAAAATAGTAGACGGGGCCTAAGCCAGCTTTATTCTTGACTATTATTCTTCTTATTACATTGAATTTACATGCTTTGAAGTTTTAAAGAAAATACAAAAAAACTGATAAACGAAAACTTTAAAATAAATAGGTTTAAATTCATCATTTCATAAGTAGGTAACAGAAAAGGTGGATTATTGGGAAATGAATATGTAAATTCCAAGTTTCTCAGCTACCTATGATTTACTAAATCCTTGTCTAAGTAATTGTTTCATATCCATAGTAAATTCATTATTCCCAATATAGTAACCATAATTATATTAGGTTGAAAATTATCAAGATAAATTTTCAAATTATTGACTAATCCCCTAACTGAAACAACTGCTCTATTTTCCATCTAAATATGATTTGATAGAAGAGTGAGCAGTAAAATGCCGAATTAGAAAAATATTTTAGACTTGTCATATATTATCCTTTTATCTACAATAGGTAGCCATTTGAACTTTTCACCTCAAATATTAAACATTTACTATTTGGCACGAACAGGTATAGTATTCACCACTTTAATTATATTTTTGAATAAAAATAACTAACCAGACCATGTACGTTCACGAAACAAATTCACCTTTTGTAATAATAATCAATTGCATAATAATTGCCAATCACTTAACCTTTAAGAACTCTAAAGCAGTAAGTTGAATTTAATCAAACTTTACATAATCCCCTACTTTAATTTTATTCTTTTCAAACCATCCAAGGTTGGCTTCAATTGCAAAACGATAAGAAAGTTTTGGGTCATAGGTTTTACAAGGCTCCATATCAAGTATTTATAAAATTTTTCCATCTGAATCAAGAAAGGCAATTGATAAAGGAATTAAAGTGTTTTTCATCCAAAATTGACCATATGTTTTTTTTGAAAATACAAATAACATCCCCTCATTTTCGGGTAATTTCTTAACAAACATTAACCCCTTTTCCCGCTTTTTTTGTGTATCTGCAACTTGAACGGTTAATCCAATTTCTCTGTCTCCACTGAGTATCTTTATCATTTTTGTATATATTATATTTTTCATGTTCACGCACCTTCTAGTATAATTTTAGGAAGGAAAAAATGTTACGATTTTTAAAATATTCATAAAATCAAAAACTCATTACTCTAAATAATTCCATCCACCTCTAATAGATTGAAAGTTGGAGATCAAAAGAAAAGAAAACAAAAAATAACAAGACAGCCCTTTTCACTATTAATATTTATAATTTGGTTTTACATTTAATACTTTATTTCAATCAATTAAAACAACATATTATAAAAAGATTTTTTTAACTATACTCCCAGCGACCAAAAGGGGTTATAGGGGATTCTTATAAGCAAATATTTATGGAAATTAAACGTTGGTCTAGACCTTGCTTTTTATAAAACCTTAAGTGATGTTTAGATGAACCAAGTTGCTGAGATTCACTTGAATAGAATTTCAAATGGTGAAAAAGCCAAAGATGCCGTGAATATCACTTCACCGTCGAACCAAACAATATTTTTGTACAAGAAGCTTCAAAATTTCGGCAGTTCTGTAATGTTTTATTTTTCGATCCTATGAATGATATACATTTACAAAGGGAATAAGCTTTATAGCTTACTACGAAACAGGCTAATTATGTACAAGTATAGGAAATAATCTTTTCTATATCTAATACCTTACTTACCAAATTTTATAAGCCTTTCAATAGGACATATGGCCATACAATTGAAAGGCTTTTTAGTTTTAAAAATACACTTAGTCTACTCCTATACTATAAAAATGAGTTATAACATATACTAGCTAAAGGTCCACATTGCTTTAAGCTTCGGGTGTTTAAATTCTTAGTTAATACCGAGGATTGAACTGTATTAAAAATTTACAGTAGTAAACATCCCTTGCCGACCACTAATGTCTAAAAGTCTATTTCAAATTTACTAAAATACCAATCATCATTATATTTACGTTTTTTTAGATATTCCCTCCTCTGATTTTCGACCCCATCGCGAATTACCTCTAACTCTATTTTTTTCGCACTGCCATGAAAAATCAATTTTTTACATTTTTCAATGCGTTCATTCTTAAAATGGGAATAAGCCATTCGTAATAAATTATAATTTACATCGTCGAAGCTTACTTTGTATGGATGTTTTTTCCTGAACAGATGAAGAACTTTAACGTTTGGTTGGCAATGGCATCGAAAACCGAAAAGCCAAAGTTTAATGGACAATTCAATATCCTCGTGTCCCCACGTTTTAAAGCCAGTTTCAAACCCCCCTACTTTCTCAAAGACCTCTTTTGAAATGGCAAAACATCCACCGGGCAATACCGCTGTTTCGAAAAAAGCGGAACGTTTTTGATTCCACTGAATTCTAAGATTAAACCTTAATGTTTGACCATATCCGATAAAATTTGGTTTTTCAAAAGAGGCAATAGCTGGAGCTACTGCATCTGTTTGGTTGGTTAATAAAGGTTCTAAAAGGCGGTCTATCCACCAATCTTCAAATTTCAGATGGGCATCACAAAATATTAAATATTCCCCTTTGGCTTTTTGTGCACCAACGTTACGTGCATTCGCTGCTCCCACCCCGTCTGTTTCATATAGTGAAACAGTATCGTAATGTACAACTTTAATAAAATCACAGCAATCATCAGTTGACCCGTCATCAATTACAATGACCTCAAAAGGGTACTTCGTTTGAATAGAAAATAATGAATCCAGGGTTTTCCTTACATTGTTTCCTTCATTTTTGACAGGAAAAATAATTGAAATCAAAGGAAAAGGAACCAACTATATTACCTCCTCTTATCTAAATCATACATTTTATAATGATTTGCAGTATAAAGGTCAAAAAAGCATAAGAACTTTGTCAAAAAAATAAAGATAGTTACTTTTTAAATTTAAATGGATTGATTGTGTTTGCTCTCGCCCCTGGCTTATTATAGATTGGATTATTTTGATAAAACGTATTTAAGGAGTTTAAGTTTTGATTGGTTTTTTGAGCCGGCAAATCCTTTGTTGTTCCACTTGAGATAAAACCTGTGTTACATTGTTGAGATTGGGCCCAAGATTGTAAATACTTTTGAGGGTTTGAAGAATAAGGTTGATAATCGAGAGTAGCGTTTTTTTGTTCAGTATTTGTATTGGTATTTGGGAATTTAAACTGAAATGATTGTTTGTTAGGCTGACTCTTGTTGTTATTTTGGTGGACAAATGCACCGTTATTCTTTTGTGGTAGAATGTTTTGCTTTGACTTAACTGTATGGTTTGTTTGCTTCAATAGTCCTTTTTTCTGTTCATTTTCTATTTTCTTTTCCCTAATATCATTTTGAGGGTTATTGTTTAGACCTTCTCCAAAAGTTCGTTTTTCAGAGTGTTTTACCTTTTCATTCACTATTTGTTGGTCCTTTTTGGCTGTTTGACCTACAAGCGACGGATCTATGAGGACTGTTTGATCTTTTAATTTACTTTGGTATGTGTATACTGCTTGATTTAGATCATCGATTTCCTTAAGGTAGTTTGCTTCCTTTTTTGAATGGCCAATAATTGCTAGATTTAACTGTTCGATTTCTTCTAATAAATTTTTTCCTTTATCTTTTTCATTCAGCAATTCCTTGTTCAAGTTTTCTAGCTGGTCATTAAGTTCTTTCTCCTTTGAGGTTAGTTGAGTAATTTTAGAATTTAAAAGGTGAACCTCTTCAACATATTCATGCTGTTTTGCTTTTTCCTCAGAGAGAGTATTCTTTAACTGATTTACCTTCTCATTAATCTCCTTCTCTTTTGAAGTAAGTTGAGTAATTGTAGAATTTAAAAGCTGAGCCTCTTCAACATATTCATGCTGTTTTGCTTTTTCCTCAGAGAGAGTATTCTTTAACTGATTTACCTTCTCATTAAGCTCTTTCTCCTTTGAGGTAAGTTGAGTAATTGTAGAATTTAAAAGCTGAACCTCTTCAACATATTCATGCTGTTTTGCTTTTTCCTCAGAGAGAGTATATTTTAACTGATCTACCTTCTCATTAAGCTCTTTCTCTTTTGAGGTAAGTTGGGTAATTGTAGAATTTAAAAGCTGAATCTCCTCTACATACTCATGTTGTTTTACTTTTTCCTTGGCTAGAGAATTTTCTAACTCTTGTAGTTGATCATTATGCATTTTCTCCTTTAAAGAATTCTCATAAATGGTCTTTTCCAAGGTTTCAATCTCTTTAAAAAGGCTGCTCTTCCTGCCTTTTTCATCATAAAGCTTCTGTTTCATTTCAATGAGTTGATCATTAAGCTCTTTTTCTTTTATAGATAATTTTGCTAAAGTTAAATTTAATGATTCAACTTTTTGGATGTAGTTACTTTCTTTTTCTTGATAATTACTAATGGAATTATTCATGTGTTCAATATCTTTTAGAAACACGCCTTCCCTTAACTGAAGCTCAGAAACTTTGTTTTTCAACGCATCAATTTCGTTTACAAATTGATTCTCTTTTTGTGTGTACTTGGTTATGGACTGGTTTAAATGTTTGATTTCCTTTTCTAACTGTTTTACCCTTTCTTCGTATTTGGTGTTTGCTCTATCTAGTTGTGAAATTTCTTTTCTTAAACATGATTCTCTGTCTATAAACTCCTGAATCCGGGAACTTAATGCTTTATTTTCTTGGTTGTAGGTGTCAATTTTTTCTGTTAGGTTATCAATTATCGCTTTAATCCCTTTTGCTTCTTTCGTGTGAACAATTGATTGCTCCGAGAACTCCCCCATTTTAATGCTAATTTTTTGCATATTTTCCCTAAGGAAAAGTAATGCACCAGTCAACTCTTCAACCTTATCTTTTTGGCTGGTTTCATGAACCTGGCTACTATAATTATTAAGGGTGTTGAAAATTTTTCCTATTTCTTCATGTATACTCTCTATATTGTGTGAAAAATTATCAAATATTTCTAGGGAGGATATTTCGGAAACGACCGAAGAAACTTTACTTTCCACTCCTTGGAAATACTTTTTCGCTATTTTACTGTATTCCGCTGAAATTTCGTTTTTATAGTTGACTAATTCATTTTTCAGGAACTCAAATTGACTTTCGTTTGATTTGTAGTTTATTAACTTTTCTTGTAGTGAATATATTTCATCTTGAAACTTCCTATTTTTTTCTTTAAGTTGGCTAATTTCGTTTTCGTATTGTCCCTTAAGATGTTGGTCATATTCATTTATTTTTTGTTTGAATTTTGTATTTTCCTTCTCCAATTTTAAAATTTTTTCTTCAAGAGATAACTTTTGCTGTTCACTAATCTCTGTTACCTGTTTAATCTTTTCCAGTTCACCTAATAACCTAGCATTCTCCTCTTTAATTATATTATAAGGGTGGCTATCAGCATTCTTTTCATAAACTTGAACCTTCGTTTTATATTGAGAGATCTCGGATTTGAGGTGAATAATAAGTTGTTCAAGCTTGACAATCTTATCCTTATCCATGTAGGACCTAGACAGCATGTAAATCACATCCTTTAATTAACATTTACGATATATTCTAATGTTTGGGAAATAGGAGCTTTCATCTACATCCCTAACTAATTTCTCTCTATATAAGTATGTTTTAAATGGGTTTTTGTTGTATGTTTCTCCATATATCTTCGGAAATTCCCTGTGTATTCACACCAGCAGGGGAGAATTTGAATCATCTTCGAACATTTTGCACATATAGTAGTATGGTAGGGATTCCCCAGCACAACAGGAAATCAACTTCTATGGTAATAAGGAGGAATAGGAATGGAATATAAATTAGAAGTTGGCCAGAAAGAAAAAGGGAGAATTGTATATGAAGAATTGCCTATTTTCGAATACCTTTTACGACAAATGGGATTTGATGTCGATATTGATTCTCTAAATCAAAAGGTCCATTTATCTTCAGCTCTATTCGGGAAAAAAATCACCTTTATATCAGAAAAAAATATACCCCCCCACTCGTTTAGAAAACAACATTTAGAAAGAAAGGTCCTTAAACATATCCAAAAATTTTTGAAAGCTAGTGGCTTGAATGTGCATTTTCTAAGTCAAGGGGAGAATCATGCATCTACAGATTTACAAGTTCAGTTTTCCCTACATGAAGTGCCAAACATTAGCAAGCCGCTAATCGAGGTAACTCGAAGTTCAAAGCTTTATTATCAAAAACAAATAGAAATACTCCAATCTGAATGTAAAAAAAGGGATATAAAATTCAAATTAATTACAGATGACAAATACTTTGATCGTTCCAAATTAAAAGTCCAAATCATGTCTCCAGTGATGCCAGATAATGAATTCTGGAGACAATATGGGGAAGACTACGCATTCATAATTACATTTGGGATCCTTGCAAGGTTTCATGGGAGCACTCCATTATCATTGCTTTCGCTGGTACCCGTAGAAAAATTATTATCTTTACTTGAGCCTAATGTCCACTCTGAAGGAACCAGAAATATAATTAGAGATGTTGAAAAAGAAAAAGGAAGGGAAGATTTGACAAAAACCAATGTAGATAGAACAAAAGAGGTGGATGTGTTCTTTGATTACCATGTTTTAATCGATGAGGACGAAAATCAAAAGGTCCGACTTCTTGGAAATCTTCATATTAAAAATACAGGGACTGAGCCACTTCGTAACCCTATTATTTGTATCCGTGCTACCCCTGCCGAGAACATTAAGATAACCGGACAAATTTTACCACAAAATTTTGCCCAGTCAAAAGGAGTTATAAATCACGAAGGTGCAAAAGGCTGGCGTTACTTGAACGAAAATTGGTTCGAGGAGTTTGAGGAAAAAGGGGAAATCTGGATTTGCCCTATCGAAGCTGTCGACATACAACCAAGACAAACGGTAACCTTATCCAACCTACAAATTAAACATCTTGACTTTGAGCAGAAAGATATCCGTGTGGATGCATATGTCTTTTTTTCTAATGATGGTCTTGAATTTAAATCTAATAATCAAATTTCCTTATCTTTATTAAAAAAAGTGAATAGTCTTGACAACTCTCACAGGGAGAATAAATAATGTGAATAAATTTCATTTGAAAGAAATAATTATCAAAAGTGCAGCTTATACGTTTAATTGTATATAGCGATTGTCCATAAAAAAAGGTTTGCCTTATCTTGATTTGATATGGGGGAAATTAGCAATTTAATGTAGCAAACAATTATGGTTAAAAATGAGTTATAAATAAATGTTACAGGCCTAATTACCTGTAACATTTATTTGACAAGGAATCACTTTATTTCCTTTTATATAAAACGCCTTCACAATTGGCTTTTTGGAGGCAAGAGAAATAATAATATGAACGACGTCAGGATAATTATTATACAAAACATCTTCTGGAGACGGATAAGCAATATCCGTAGGATGCGAATGGTAAATCCCCGTAAATTCTTGTTGCATTTTCTCTAATTGGGTAAAAACCTGTTGAATTTCATTCAGATTCATTGAAAAGGAATTTGGGCTGCGTTCAGCATTTTTCATTTTCCATACTGTACAACTAATTCCTTTCCTACCGGACAATAGACCACATGCCTCAAAAGGTAACTCTTTTTTACAGTGTGAAATCATTTCTTGCAGAGCTGCATCGGTTAGATTAAAAATATAGGCGGCCCTATCTGCCTCTCCCACAACAGCTTTTGGTTGGCACTATTTGTACTTGTTGCTGAGTCGATACTGTGTTTTTTTTATATGCAGGTTGAGTATTAGTCATTCCTAGTTTTTTCCTTATTTTTCTTCGAAGTTTACCGGAAGCCATTCCATTATCGCTCCTTTTAATTGATCTAATTTGATTGTACTGCCGTTAATAAAGATAAACACCGGGGATGTAAGTTTACCCCGGTAATTAATCCTTATCGGACATTCCTAAAACCGGTCACAATCTTCTACTTCAACTTCTAATCCAAGGTTTGTCGCCTCTGCAAGAGGGATAGTAACGACTGTTGACGGAGAGGTAATTACTAGCGTTAATGCATCTGCATCATCAATGTCCACTAAAGTAAGCGTAAATGTGGCATTTTCAGCTACTCCACCAGCTGGTGTGAACGTTCCAGTACCGGAGACAGTTAGTGTTGTACCTCCACAAACTGGTTGTTCAAACTCAGTGGCTGTAAACGTAAAGCTTTGGTCTAGATCATCATCAGGTGTTCCTATAGGAGTAGGAGCTGGTGTATCAACAAAGGTAGCTGTTAGACTGCTTCCAGCGAGTGTACACTGATCACAAACTAGAGCAGTTAGGTCTAACTGACCAGTTGGTGTTGCAGTAGCTAAACCAAGTTCCGCATAAGTGATTGTTGCAGTTCCACTAAATTCACCTGCACCCTGACACTCACAGTTCAACGGTGGGAAGAACGTCGGACATTGTGGCGGGAATGTCGGAATTGGGCATGTTACTTCCTCTTCTGGAATTGGTACAATTTCACGAGGACCACAGAATTTTGCTTCGACTTCAAGTTTTACTTCTGCCTCTACCTGTACGTCTTTACACATTACTACATCAAGAACAACCATATTACCTAGCATTTGATTGAGAAGTACAGAGCATTGAACATCAAAGATATTACAATTAATCTCTGTACCTTCTGGGAAACAGAGAATTACATCATCAACGAAGCTTACAGGCACGTCAAAATTACAGCCTGGAAGTGGGGCACCGTCACAGAAGAACTGTACACGGATATGGACATGGAATGCTAGTGTAACAATACGAGCACCAGGCCCAAAATCCGGTGGAGCCGGTCTGGAACCAACTAAATCACAGGTCCGTGTTCCTTCTACTTCAGAACAAGTTGCTGTTAATGCATTTCCTTGGTGACGGCAATTTTCGATTTGGGCAAAACACTCATCTGGTATAGGCACTTTATTCCGATCGCGATTTGTCAATACTACCCAGTCATATACTTTTGTAACTCGGATACATTCAGGACCAATAGGATTTGGAGTCACTTGACGACCCTGAATGGATCTGACGTCTTTTTTCATATAACATCTTTCCTTTCATCAAATTAGGGTATTTATTGTAATTACACTAGCATCATATGGTGGTAAGCATGTATGGGTACACATTAATGGAAAAATAGGCTAATTTATAAAAAATTGAGTTTTGAAAAATGATTTAGAAAACAAGTAAATAAATGGATACTTTCTATAGGAAGAGAATTTATATAAAGGTTTGTAGAAGTACATATCGATTGGTTGGAGATATAGTAGAGACTAAAAGATCATAAGAATTTCCCCTATTAAAGAGTTGTGCTCCCCCTATAAATGGAGTAAGGAAAGTTTTAAAATTTAACGTTCCATTATAAACATAAATTCATATAATATCGTATATTTCTTAAGAAACGAGGAGAAATACTATGTTTTTTGTAGAAATAATCGATTTAATTGTTCTCATTTTAGCTTCCTTTCGCTTAACACATCTTATTGTTTTTGACCAAATTACCTCATTTATCAGGGAGCCATTTATGATAGTGAAAACTAAAGAGAATGACGCTGGGGAACTGGAGGAATATGTTGAAATAAAAGGGAATGGTTTACGAAGCTTGATCGGCACAATTTTGAGCTGTTATTGGTGTGCAGGTATCTGGTGTTCTGTTTTAGTTGTCATTCTATATTTTTTTGTCCCATTAATGTATCCGTTACTACTTATTTTAGCCATTGCTGGCGCAGCAGCTTTTCTTGAATCAAAAATACTATGATGTGCAAATTGTAAGAGGTTAACCATTAATTTGCATGACCTTTTTAAGCTATGTATTTTCATTAGAAATTCTTTATTTATGTCCATATATAGGAAATGTGGACCCTAAACATTCAAGGTTGAGTGGTTTTTCAATTAATTTTAGTTCATTAGGTGCCCATAAAAAACTAGCAACTATTTCACCTACTTCAATATAACCACGGTCATGTTCTATAGCTGTTTACATGATTGACTTCTCAGAGAGTCGTTAGGTCCCTTGTCCGTAAACATTTGACATAGATGCAATTTTACACCAGCTTTTGTTTTTGGAATTTTAGCATAACCTAAATTCTTAAATTAGGTAGCAATGAACTCGAACATCAATAATTTATAAGAGTATAACTAGTTGTTATCCTGGATTTTGACGGGAAATTGTCTTATTTTGTTCTAAAAAAACCTTGAAAATTGATTAGGATTTAAGCCACTCAATAACGCACAACCGAGAAACACCGATTGAATAAGATCAATTCTTTTTAACTGGGGGATAACGATTTGTTAGTTCACCGTGATTTTGAAGACTCAGAGCTCTGGTATCCGATATTGCGGGTTCGGGAACTAAGATTATAAATATAGAAGGAACAAGGATGATATGGCTTGGTCCGGAGTGTCAGTCGTAACAGATCTTCACCTCGCCTCAAGCCGTCATCCACTGTATTACCGGATATTTTACGTGAAATAACAATAGCTCTCATACAGGATGACAATGTGTTTGACAGCGGCTATCAAGACTATGACCTCCCCCTATCGCATAGACAAATGAGACTACTTTTTTCTTTCTAGGCTTCAAGAAATGCAGTTATAAGTGATTTTACTATTTCAAACTACCCGATGATACAGATGTTTTTTCGATTAAATTGGTTAATTGGTACGACCCAAAGTTTGCTGAAAATTAATATGAACTTTTATAATTCATTGCCTATAAAGGAAATGAACTCCATTTAATCTAAAACCGTTATGATTTAAGAATAAATGTAATTTCAAAGGTGTATAAACCCCCACTGAACCATAGAGGTATTTTTCAAGTTGATTAAGCAGCACCTCCACATCAAACTACTTGGCTTCGAAAAATTGAGAACAAAGCAATCACTTAAAACAAAGTATATTGTCTTTGGCAAACTGGTAAATGAAAATTGGAGCACCTTAAATTTGGTATTACCTTTTTGGTTCTCAAAAGAAAATAAATAAAAATTTGGATATTCTTATACAACACTAGTATGAATATACATATTCCATGACCCATTTTATGGAAAAGAAGGCGATAAACATGTTTGTTCGAAATGTTTATGTAGAAAAACATAAGGTCACGACTTGTCCAAGCTCTTATACGGCAAAACAAGCACTGGACTTAATTAAAGGTACAACCTATCGTTGTATTCCTGTAGTTGATAGAGATAGTAATGAATACAAAGGTCAAATTTATAAAGTGGATTTGTTGGAATTTTTATACGAGCAAGGTGGCAAACCGGAGGAGTCCGTTTTAGCGGTCGTTGATGAACCTGATTCCTATATTCATAAAGACCATTCGCTTAGCTTAGCATTGTTACGAATCGATCGCCTTCCGTTTTTAGCAGTTACAAACGAAAAAAAAGAATTTCTAGGAATCGTTACTCATTCGATTTTAATGGATTTATTCCGTGATGGATTTGGGATGAAAACGGGCGGATACTGCTTCACCGTCTCGATTTGGGAACAAACTGGAGCATTCCTTAAATTATTAAAACTGTTGAAAACTTTTAATATTGAAGGAGCTCACACGTTTGGAAACGGCAATGAACTTGTTCGCAGAATGACATTTACGATTTCTGAAGAAAATGAACAAGTGATTCAAAGATTAAAAGAAAAAATTCAACATGCAGGTTTCCGGGTTTTGCATGTGGAGAAGATTGAGAAAGGAGAGTAATCTAAAACCTACAAGGAAGTAATCATTTTTTTGTTTTGCCGATCTTGAATTTAACTAGGTCGGTTTTTTTATTTGTCTGACTATGATTGTTGACTTCCCAACCCTTTCAATAAATTCAGTAAAAAGCTGGGTCTTTATCTCATCTATATCAAACAACAGGACTTTCTAGCTTCACTTTTTAAACTAGAATAATATGATTGTAATCTGAATTTTAACGAAATGTAATCTGATTTAAAATGTGCTGAAACTTAGTTATGTCATAATGATTTCTTCAAGGGATTGTTAATAATTGTCGAATGCCCTCAATTTCTGTTGAGACTTTTATTTTACATATTGATTTATTATAAAAACTAGTAAACTTCGTAATCAATTAGGTGGTGCAAACTTTGGCACGAAAGAGAAAGAAAAGAAGGTTAAAAGTGAAATGGGGTCGGGTCGTTGTAGCCTTTTTAATACTCATGATTTTTTGTGTGGGTCTCATTCAAACCATGCATTACGTAAATGACACATTTCAAGCACTTCAACCTCCCCAGAAAACGGCAGAAGCAGTAGAGGATCCATTTCAGGGGGAGGAAAAACAACTAGAGGAACCTATCAATGTTTTACTTTTAGGAAGCGATTCTCGGGGAGAAGACCAAGCGCGAACAGACACAATCATGGTTGCCCATTACAATCCACAAACGGGAGAAGCAAAGCTGATTTCGCTGATGAGAGATATGTTTGTGACTGTTCCTGAATATGGACAGCAGAAATTAAATTCATCCTTCGCTTATGGTGGCCCTGAATTACTCAGAAAAACGATTAAAGAAAATTTTGATCTTGATTTGCATTATTATGCGATTATTGATTTTAAAGGGTTTGAAAAAGCAGTCGATCTCCTTGTTCCAGAAGGAATTGAAGTGGATATTCCATATGAGATGTCGGATGGAATTGGAATGACTTTAGAGGAAGGCACGCAACAATTGCACGGCAAAGAACTACTAGGGTATGTTCGATTCCGCCAGGATCGTTTAAGCGATTTTGGTCGCGTGGAAAGACAGCAGGAAGTGATCGGCAAATTAAAAGAGGAAGCCGTCGGTTTACATAGTGTCGTCAAGCTACCAGAGCTATTAGACATTTTCAATACATACGTCGATACCAATATCGAAACCACCACGCTGCTATCGGTGGGAAAAAACATCTTAACCAATAATAACAGCAAGATTGAAACACTCCGTATCCCTAAAAACGGAACCTTCGAAAATCAACGACACGAAACACTTGGAGAAGGATTAGAAGTGGATTTTTACCAAAACACTGAAACCTTGAAGCAGTTCTTGGAAGAGCAGGAGGAAGAAGAAGGGTAACAGGGACGCCCCGAAGATTCTTGGTTCACAAAATAATGTTTCACCGATAAACGAAAATACCCGCTTGGTGCTGATTGACCGGGCGGGATTTTTCACGTTTATGTCCTTTGAATAATTAAATTCAACTATACAGTCCATAGGTTTTATTCACATCTTGAATAAAAATAATCCCGTTTCCTGGCTCATCAATTTTAAGCTTTTCGCGAATCGAGGAGACAATCTTTTCGGTACTTTCTTTTTCGGACAAGATCATGACGACTTCTTTTTCTGGTTCGATGGCCATTGAAAACAATTTGCTTGTTTCATGAATTCCTGAGCCTCTGGCGTTGATAATGGTTCCACCTTTGGATCCTGCTTCATTCGCTGCATCAATCACATCTGTGGCGTTTCCTTTTTCTACAATCACCATAATCGCGTGGTACATAATGGCTTCTGCACCTCTTCCCTCTTTAATCTCATCACTTTTATAGCTACTTGCCCCAACAATATGACTAACAGAGGTTGTAAAGGCAATGCCGTGATTCGGTTTGCTGAATTTAAATTTTTTATCCAACTGTTCTAGCACTTCATGAACGGTGTTTTTATGCGAAACCATGATGACAATTTCCTTGCGAACATCTGTTAAAGCTAAAAATTCCAACAGGCGGTTTTTAATGGTCCCTTTTCCGAGCAGAACCGTTCCTCCTGTTATGCCATGTTTTTTTGCGGTTTGCAGAACTTTGCTTCCTAGCCCGAAATTCACAATGATACAAACTAGTTCAAAGTCGGCCACCTTCGAATTAACCAGCATGCTTCTCCAATCCTCCTTTTTTCGATTTTAATTTAAAAACAAACCCTAAGATCTGCAAAGCGATTATTGGCGTCATCGCAACCATCGCGATCATGCCGAATCCATCGACTAAGACGTTGGCACCTTCAATGGCTTCCGCGGCTCCTTGAACGAATGCCAAGATAAACGTTGCCGTCATGGGACCGGAGGCAACTCCACCAGAATCAAACGCAATTCCTACAAACAGCTTTGGAGCAAAATAGCTCATGGCTAAAGAAATGGCATACCCTGGAAGCAAATAATGCCATAATTGCAATTCTGGGATCAGAATGCGCAACATCGACAAAGCGATTGCGAGTCCGACGCCCAATGCCAACGTCGCCATGACGACTGTTCTTTTTACATACCCACTCGTCACATCTTCAATCTGGTGCGTTAACACATGGACAGCTGGTTCAGCCAAAATCGTTACCAATCCTAATACAAACGCTACGATAACAACATATGCTTTATGATCTAAAGAGGCAATTTTATATCCAACAGCGCTGCCGACATCCATAAAACCAGCATTCACCCCAACTAAAAAGAGGACCAGGCCGACAAAGGTAAACAAGAGCCCCATTAAAATTTTTCGAACTGTTTTCTTCGTCATTTTAAAGGAAAATTTCTGAAATACAAGAAAAAGAATTAAAATTGGCAGCAAGGCTAAAAGCACTTCACCGGTGATAATTGGAGCTTTCTGCAAAAATGGACCTATGATGGAGTTAGAAGCCGTTTTCACTTGTGATAAACTTCCTGAGATTTCATCTGCTCCAGAAAAAATGTTCATGATCATGACAGCGATAATCGCACCGGTCGAAGCAATCGCCACAAGTCCAAAACTATCTTTCTCTGATGCTTTACTATCTCTTTTTAAAACTGACACCCCTAATGCTAGAGCCAAAATAAATGGAACCGTCAAGGCACCTGTTGTCGCACCAGACGCATCAAATGAAATGGCTAGAAACTCTGGAGAAGTAAACAAAGCGAGAATTAAAATAATGAAGTATAATCCGAATAAGATTTTATAAAGAGGAACATTAAACACAATCCTAACGAGTCCAAGAGAAACAAGCGCCGCAATACCGATCGATACAATGACCACAATGCTTAGTTTCGAGACCATTCCTGAGGTGACAGCTTCAATTTGTCCCGCTAGAATATGTAAGTCAGGCTCAGCGATTGAAATGAAAAAACCTAGAATCAAACCAGCGACCACAACCATCCAAACTTTATTGGTTTTTGCGATTCCTTTTCCCATTTCTTGACCAATGGGAGTAATCCCAATGTCAACACCAAATAGAAAAATCGCTAAGCCTACGATAATGAAAAGATCACCGATGAAAAAACGAATCAATAAAGACGAGTCTAGAGGACTTAACGTTAAGTGTAATAGCAACACGATTCCCGTAATCGGGAGAACAGCGTATAACACTTCTGTTACTTTGGAACGTAAGACATCCAATTTCTAATCAACCCTTTCATCTATTGTTTTAAACCCTTTATTTCGTAATTCAGCGTCCCTGAAAAGAGCTTTTACTCGTATATAGACAAAAAGTCTGTCACAAAAGGCCATGATTATCCTGTAGTGACAGACTCCTAAGTCATCCCACCAAACGATGTCATTTTAGTAGGATATTTGCAAGCTTATATAGTTATATTATTACATATATGAAGAATAGATTCATAGAATTGTATTCGAAACTGTTCGAAAAATGTCAAGTGTTGATTTTTATTCACAAGCGATCCTAGACATTCCTTGCTAGAATCGCTTTTCTCGTCAAAAAATGAGAGTGTGAGTCATCATTTTAGACGCTCGAAACAGCATTGCTGATTCTTAAGAAAGAACGGCGCAAAGCTACGCGCCTTCTTTCGTAGTAGATTGTCCAAATTGCTTTTCATACATTTGATAATAGAATCCTTTTCTTTCAAGGAGTTCTTTGTGCGTCCCCATTTCAATTAATTCTCCATGATGAATGACCAAGATTTTATCCGCGTTTTCGATTGTTTTTAGACGGTGCGCAATGACAAAGCTTGTTCGCCCTTTTGTTAACTCGTTAATGCCTTTTTGAATTTCCACTTCGGTTCGTGTATCGATGCTAGACGTCGCTTCATCAAGAATTAGCAAGTCCGTATCTGCTAAAATCCCTCTCGCAATTGCAAGCAATTGTCGCTGTCCTTGACTTAAATTCGAACCACCTGAGTTAATCTGCGTTTGATAGCCATTTGGCAGATGCTTGATAAATTGATGTGCTGACGCCATTTTAGCCGCTTTGACGACTTCTTCATCACTTGCTTCTAACCGCCCATAGCGAATGTTTTCTAGAATCGTTCCCGAGAACAAGTACGTATCTTGAAGCACAATGCCAATTCGTTTTCGCAAATCTCTCACTTTATAATCGGTCAGATTTTGACCGTCAATCTTGATTTCTCCTGATGTCGCGTCATAGAACCTCATTAGTAAGTTTATGATCGTTGTTTTACCAGATCCTGTTGGCCCGACTAAAGCAATTTTTTCGCCGGCTTTGGCTTCAAAATGAATGTTCTTTAAAATTGGTTTCCCAGGTTCATAGCTAAAATCAACATTCGTAAACGTCACCTCTC
>Ga0182742_1002834_pt1 | contig 18353 bp, 16 predicted proteins | sample eDN5th37CBELigMG_FD_128880 | JGI IMG/M metagenome (GOLD analysis project Ga0182742, IMG submission 128880) | Enriched Miracle-Growth compost microbial communities from Emeryville, California, USA - eDNA 5th pass 37_C BE-Lig MG (version 2)... ...
AGCAATAAAGCAGTTTGGAAACAGCTACAACAAAAATAAGAGGTGATAATATGGTTTCTTTCGGTATAGTAGGTACAAATTTTATTAGTGATAGATTTATTGAAGGTGCACGACTAGTGAAGGGCGTAAAAATTGAAGCAGTTTGCTCTAGACAGCTGGAAACAGCAAATGCCTTTGCAGATAAACATAGTATTCCACTTCGTTTTGATCAATATGAGACGATGTTAAATAGTCATATTAATGCGGTATATATTGCTTCACCTACAAATTTACATGTTCATTATGCTCGTTTAGCTTTGCAACAGGGAAAGCATGTACTATGTGAAAAACCTGTTACATCGAATGCTAAGGAGTTAAAAGAGCTAATTAGCTTAGCTGAGCAGCATCAGGTTGTCTTTATGGAAGCGATGAAATCCACTTGTATGCCGGGATTTACAAAGTTAAAAGAGTCGTTAAGTGAAATTGGCACGATTCGTCGCTATTTTGCTAGCTTCTGTCAGTACTCCTCACGATATGATGCATATAAAGCAGGAGAAGTATTGAATGCTTTTAAACCTGAATTTTCAAATGGAGCGTTGATGGATATCGGCGTATATTGTATTTATCCAGCAATCTTACTATTTGGCAAGCCAAAAGCTATTAAAGCTAGTGCATATATGCTTGAATCAGGAGTAGATGGTGAAGGTAGTGTTATTTTAGAGTATGAAAATATGCAGGCTGTAGTCATGTTCTCTAAAATTTCTGATTCAAGCCTACCGATGGAAATTCAAGGTGAAGCGGGTAATTTGCTCGTAGATAAAGTCAGTCAGCCAACGCAAGTTTGGAAGCAGCTTAAAGGTGAACAAGCAACGCAAATTGCACCTTTTACAGAAGAGCACAATATGTGTTATGAAGTAGAATCATTTGTTGAGGCGATTAACACTAATCAGATTGAATCCTCAATTAATACACATGCGACTTCCTTAGCGGTTATGGAAGTATTGGATGAGATTCGCCAGCAAATAGGATTAGTTTTTCCTGCTGATAAATAGTTTAAAAGCTTGCTCACTAGACGAAAAAGAAATTTTTAACGTCAAAAATGAGCAAGCTTTTTAATTTTATTAACAATTAAATTCTGTAAGTAGCGAATGGCTCTCCATATATATATGGAGCACTTAAGCTTTCTAATTGCTCAAATAATGCGTCATCCATAATAAATTGTGAAGCAGCAATATGACTATCAAGCTGCTCTGCTGATGTTGCCCCTGCGATAACTGAAGTCACCTGTTGTTTTTTTAGTAGCCATGACATCGCAAGTACTTCAGGCGTCGTTTTTGCCTGTTTAGAAAGCTTCACAAGCTTTTTAGCAAAGGCAAGCCGATCTGCTGATAAGAAACGAGCAAAGTTAGCGTCAGTTTTTATTCTGGAGCCTTCAGGTCCATCAGTTTTACTCGTATATTTTCCTGTTAAAATACCACCAGCAAGCGGGAAATAGGTAATAATACCAATACCTTGATCTACAGCAAATGGGATAAGCTCGCGCTCTGGCGTGCGATCAAGTAAGCTATAGCTTACTTGGTGTGAAATATAGGATGTTAGATTTAGCTTTTCACTTATAGCGAGTGATTTCATCATTTCCCATGCATAATAATTTGAGCAGCCAATATATCTTACTTTTCCACTTTCAACCATTGTGTCTAAAGTGCGTAGCGTTTCTTCAAGTGGTGTATAAGGGTCAAACGTATGTATTTGAAATAAATCGATATAGTCGGTTTGCAGTCTTTTTAGGCTTTTTTCAAGCTCAGACACAAGATGTAATCTTGAAGCTCCTCTGTCATAAGGACTGGTGCTAGTAGGTAAACCAGCCTTAGTCGTTAATATGGCTTCAGAACGTCTGTTTTTTAATGCTTTACCAATAATTTTTTCTGATTGTGAACCTGCATAAATATTAGCTGTATCAATGAAATTAATGCCATGATCTAATGCTTTATGTATGATTGAAATTGAGTCTTCTTTTGAGGAACGTTTACCAAATGCGTTAGTGCCTAATCCTATTGCTGAAATGAGTAATCCACTATGACCTAAACGACGGTACTCCATTAAAACTCCCCCTTATTTCACTTTATTTTATTATGACAAATTAGACTAAAGTTGAAAAGCTTTCCTATAAAGCGTTATAATTTTAAACATTAATGAGATCGATACTTACTAGGAGGATATAAAATGTTATATGTAAGCAACAATAATGAGCATGACCCCGCGTTAAATTTAGCATTGGAAGAATACATATTTAGACAATTACCAGAGGATAACTATCTTTTATTTTATATTAATGAGCCTTCCATCATTATTGGTAAAAATCAAAATACACTGGAAGAAATTAATGCCGATTATGTAAAAGAAAACAATATAAAAATTGTTCGACGCATGAGTGGTGGTGGAGCAGTTTATCATGATTTAGGAAATTTAAATTTTAGCTTTATTATGAAGGATGACGGTTCATCTTTTCATAATTTCAAAAAGTTCACTGAGCCAGTAGTAGAAGCACTTCGTTCACTTGGGGTTGATGCTGAGCTGACTGGACGAAATGATATTCAAGTAGGTGAACAAAAAATATCAGGAAATGCCCAGTTCCATTCACGTGGGAAAATATTAAGTCATGGAACCTTGTTATATAATTCTGATATGTCTAGAGTTGCAAGTGCATTAAAGGTTAATAAAGCAAAGTACGTGTCAAAATCAACAAAGTCTGTTCGTAGTCGTGTAGCTAATATAACAGAATTTTTATCTTCACCAATGACTATTGAACAGTTTAAACACTATATACTTAGTTCAGTTTTCGGCTCAGAAGAAAATATTAAAGAATATAAGCTGACAGAAGATGATTGGGAAAAGGTACGTCAGCTAGCTAATGAGCGTTATCGTAGCTGGGATTGGAACTATGGACGTTCACCTGCCTTTAATATGCAGCAACAAAAGAGAATTGAAGGTGTCGGAACGTTTGATGTACGCTTAGATGTACAGGATGGTATAATTCAACATGCAGTTGTTTATGGTGACTTCTTTGGTAAAGGTGATCGAAACGAGCTTACTGAGAAAATGCAGGGCTTGAAATATACAGAGGAAGCACTTAGTCAATTTAGTGATACAGTTGATCTTCAATACTATTTTGGTCCGCTTACAAAAGAAGATTGGATGAGCTTACTCTTTTAATAAATACTCTGAATAAATTTTTAAACCACTATGTTTATAGTGGTTTTTTTTGTTCATTTATTTTACATTTCGATATGTTAATGTATATTAAATTATTATCCATAATGTATAATTTGGATAATAATTACTAAATGTATAAAATTTTTAAGTTGCTGAGGGGGCAATATTGTGTTCAAAAGTTTGCGCATAAATATGATATTAATTTTCTCTATTGTCATATTATATTGTGGAATTACGATTAGCATTAATATTTTCAATAGGTCTGAAGCTATTATTTTGAGTTCAGTTGGTGAGCAGGCTCGAAGTATTACTGAGCGTGCAGCACAGTTATTAAGTAATGATGAATATGCAGAGATTGTACAAAACATGGTAGAGGATGAACATTATTTTAAGTTAAGAGAAGAGCTAAATGCTATACGTGAAATGAATGGTCTTAAATACTTATATACTATAAAAGCTGAAGAGATAAATGGTGAAACGATATATACATATGTACTTGATGGGATGCCGTTAGATGCTGAAGCTGACGATATTTCTCATATTGGGGATATTATTGATGAGCCTGATAGTGGAACGCTTGCTTCCTTTGCAAATCAGACGGTGGAAGTGGGTGAGCTTGATTTTTCAGAGTTATATGGCGCTACTATTACAACAATTATGCCCATTTATAATAATAATGAGTTTCTAGGCGTTGTAGGTGCAGATTTCGACGCTTCTAACATTTATATTCAACTAAAGGATCTTAAAAAAATTATTATTATTACATTACTCATCGTTCTAGCTACTGCAATTTTATTGACTGCAGTTATCTCTACCTTTATTGTTGGTGCAGTGCGACGTATAGTAAAAGATATGAAGCGTATTAGTGAAGGAGATTTAACGGTTTATGTAAAAACAAAACGCAAGGATGAAATTGGTCAGCTTGCAGATATGTTTAATAATATGTCATCACAATTAAGACAGATGATATTAACGATAAAATCAAATCTTGATATCATTCATCAATCCATCTCAATATTATCATCTAATATTACTGCTTCTAATGAGCTGAGTATACAGGTTAGTCAGCATTTAGATAAGTCTGACAAACAAACGGAAGAACAGCACGGAGCAATTACTCAAACCTCACGCTCACTAAGTGAAGTTGAGCAAGGTATGACAAGAGTGGCTACAACAGCTGAGGATATGCTAACAGTAGCCAATAAGGCAAGTCAATTATGTATAGATGGGACTTCACGAATGGAAGTACTATCCAACCAAATGAGTAATATTATTAAAGCAGCAAATCATGTTGAAAACGACGTAGAGCATCTCACTCAACATTCACAGCATATCAATGAGATATTACAGGTCATGAAAAACATTACATCTCAGACTGGCCTGCTCGCTCTAAATGCTTCCATTGAAGCAGCAAGAGCAGGAGAGCATGGTAAGGGCTTTAACGTTGTTGCTCAGCAAATAAGAAAGCTAGCTGAGCAATCTAAGGATTCAGCTGAACAAGTGAGTGCCTTAATTCATGGCATACTCGAAACAACAGTACGAGTAAGCGAAGCAACTGCTCTAACGAGTAAAGAGATTGAATCAGGTTCACAATCTGTCATACAGGCTACAGCAGCATTTCAGGCAATAAATAAAGAGGTTGCTAATGTCACTATTCAAGCGAATGAATTAAGCGCCACTTCTGAAGAGATTGAAGCGACAACCATTGTCGTATCACAATTGGCTTCTGATGTAACAGTTATAGCTGATGAATCATTGAAGGCTTCAAAAGTAGTCAAAGAAAGCGTGCTACATCAAATTGAATCCGTCACGCATGCTTACGATATATTGGAAAAACTAAAAAAACAATCTGATGAATTAGCTGAATTTATTAAACATTTCAAACTTGAACAGGCAAAAAATTAGTTAAAATGTTGTTTTATATATGACGCAAAGCCTATTGGCTCTGCAAGTGGAAAACCATGTCCAAGCTTAGGCACAACATAAATGGTTGCTTGAGGCAGGAGCTTATTCAATTCACTTGCAGAGCCTCTTATCGCTTTATTTTCTTTTTCACCGTAAGTGATATGTACATTAGTTGTAGTTAAATTAATTGCAGGCTTTAGTCTATAGGTTATATTAGTCATCATAATTTCGATTAATTGTGAAGCAGTTATTGACGTAGAAAGTAAGTAATATTCATCAAACAAATGAAACGGGATATATAGTGATTTTGCTTGTAGCTTAGCAAAAGATTTTAGCTTTGCTAAAGGGTAAGTTAGCTTTAGCATAAATTTAAGCATAGATGGAGAAATACCTGTATGAGTACAAAGTGCACTATTAATCATTGCAAATTTAAAAAGATGAGGTGCCTGTGTGAGAAGCTCGGCTGTAATTTGTGCGCCTAGTGAAAACCCAACAACACCAATAGGCTGGTCATTCCTATATGTTTGCAGCTGTGATAAAAGCTTTGCTGTGTAGCTTTCAATTGTAAAGGGTGAATCCTCAAGAGAAGAGTTACTATGACCATGGTAAGGTAGTGTAACGAGTAAGCATTGAAAATGAGTGGTAAGCTGTTGAATGCATTCATTCCACATCCAAGAACCTACACCGCCACCATGTATAAATAAAAGCTGTGGTAAATGATCTTCTCCAAGCTTGATCATCAGGTAAGCCTCCTTATATATCCACGTAGAAAATAATATACTAGAAGTTGAACTAAAGAGTATAATAGATGTATACTTATTGGCACATAATGACATTATAAACTACATAGGTAAGAAGGAGAGAAAAACATGTCAAATAATTTTGAACAACAGCTAGAGAAGTATGCGAAACTTGTAGTGCAAGTAGGCATTAACGTGCAAAAGGATCAGCCCGTACATATTATAGGTACTGTTGAAATGGCTCCACTTATTCGTAAGCTTGTAAAAGAGGCTTATGCTGTCGGTGCTAGTTATGTTTATGTTGACTGGGGCGATGATGCCGTTATGCGCATGCGCTATGAGTCTGCTAGCGAAGAAACGATGGGGTATTTCCCAAAATGGGAGAAGGATAAACGCGAAGAATTTATGAATAAACAAGCTTGCGTTATTTCTATTACTTCATCAACTCCAGATTTATTAAAAGGTATCGATTCCTCTAGAATTAGTAAATTCCAAAAAGCAGCAGGTGAAGCTTTATACGAATATCGTAAAGCAATGCAAGCTGATAAATTTAGCTGGACTGTTATCGCTGGTGCTGGCGAGGCTTGGGCACAAAAGGTATTCTCTGATGTAAGTCCTGAAGAAGCAGTTCAAAAGCTATGGGAAGCAATCTTTAAAGCTGTTCGTCTTGATGCTGCTGATCCTGTTCAAGCATGGAAAGAACATAATGATACATTAGAAGCAAAAGCAGCGAAACTTAATGAATATAGATTCAAAAAATTACATTACACTGCACCAGGCACAGATTTAACAATAGAGTTAAATGACAAGCATCTATGGGTAGCAGCAGGTAGCGTTAATGCTCAAGGCTTCCCATTTATGGCAAATATGCCAACAGAGGAAGTATTCACTGTACCTGAACGTAACGGTACAAATGGTTATGTTTCAAGCACTAAGCCATTAAGCTATGGTGGTAATGTAATAAACGAGTTTAAGGTTACATTTGAAAATGGTCGCATTGTGAAGTATGAAGCGAAACAAGGCGAAGACATTTTAGGTAAGCTAGTTGATATTGATGAAGGTGCAAAATATCTAGGTGAGGTGGCTTTAGTTCCTCATCGCTCTCCAATTTCTGAATCTGGTATTTTATTCTACAACACATTATTCGATGAAAATGCATCTAATCACCTTGCACTTGGTAGTGGTTATGCATTTAACATTGAAGGTGGTAAAACAATGAATGCTGATGAGCTTAAAGAGCATGGCGTGAATGCAAGTATCACTCATAATGACTTTATGATTGGCTCTGAGCACATGAATATTGATGGTATTCAAGCTGATGGAACAGTAATTCCAGTATTCCGTAACGGTGCTTGGGCATTTTAATCTAAGGAAAAGAGCTCGGTGAAGTTATCGCCGAGCTCTTTTTTGCTTTTTAAACTGTAAAAGAGGCTTTAACATCAACTCCAGATTTATGTTAAAATATATGAAAATAGAGCTGTAGGAGATGTTTTAAGGTGAATAAATGGTATCAATCCTTTTATAAAGAAACAGGCTTAACACCATATATATGGCTCGTTTTTTGTATTTTACCGTTTTACTTTATATTGGCAAGCGATTATCCACCGCTAAAAATCGGTGTAGGAATTGGGCTAATAATATTGTTTTTTATCGGATATGTTTTGTCACTCCTCACTAAAACATGGATGTCGTATATTTGGATTAGCTTACAAATTGTCATCTCTGCAGGATTGATTGTTTTCTATGGCTATGTTTACTTCTGTATATTTCTAGCCTTTTTCATTGGTAATGTTAAACATAAAGCGGGCTTCTACACCCTTTATATTATTCATCTTATAACAGCATTTGTAACAATTAACTATGGATTTATTACAGAGAAGCAATTGTTTTTTAATCAATTTCCTTTCATATTAATTTCGTTAATTGTAACAATATTACTCCCGATTAATACTTATAGCTATCGAAAGCAGGAGACATTAGAGGTCGAGCTAGAGGATGCTCATAAGCGGATATCAGATCTAGTTAAGCTAGAGGAGCGACAACGAATTGCACGTGATATACATGACACCGTTGGGCAAAAGCTAAGCTTAATTAGTTTAAAAACAGATTTGGCAAGTAAACTTATTCATAAGGATTTAAATAAAGCAGAAGAAGAAATAAAAGATATTGGTTATACAGCACGTATTGCCTTAAAGGAAGTGCGTGACTTAGTAACAAAAATGCGCGGTATACGTTTACGTGATGAGGTAATAGAAGCTAGTAAAATGCTAGATGCCTCACAAATTTCTTATTCCGTGTCAGGACCTACGGATGTAACGGGCTTGCCTTTACTTACAGAAAATGTTTTAAGCATGTGTTTGAAGGAAGCTGTAACAAATATAGTCAAACATAGTCAAGCGACAGCATGTCAAATATGGGTTGAGGTACTGGTAGATGAAGTTGTGCTTAGCATAAGTGACAATGGGGTTGGTATTAAGTCTACCTCCTCATTAGATCATGGCAATGGTTTAAGAGGTATGCAGGAAAGACTAGAGTTTGTTAATGGTTCACTTACAATACATGAAGCTAAAACAGGCGGTACCTTATTAGTCATAAAGGTGCCCTATGCTGTAAAACAACCAATGAAGGAGCGAGTAAATTGATAACAATAGTAATTGCCGAAGATCAAAGAATGTTATTAGGTGCATTGGCTTCATTACTCGAGCTTGAAGAAGATTTAACGGTAGTTGGACAGGCAACAAATGGAGAAGAAGCCGTAAAATTAGCACAGCAGCTAAAGCCCGATGTTTTAATCATGGATATTGAAATGCCTATTAAAAGTGGGCTTGAGGCTGCAGAGGAAATTAAAAAGCTGGAGCTTAATTGTAAGATTATTATTTTAACGACTTTTGCTAGAGCGGGATATTTTGAGCGTGCTATGAAAGCAAGTATTAGTGGATATTTATTAAAGGATAGCCCGTCTGAAAATCTAGCTTCTACTATTCGCACTGTTATGCAAGGTGGAAAGGTATATGATGACGAATTAATGGATGAAGCCTACGGCGGCGGTGAAAATAATCCATTAACAGAGCGTGAGCAGGAAGTGCTGGGCCTTGTAGCTGATGGAAAAAACACAAAAGAAATTGCCAAAGAACTTTTTCTAACAACTGGGACAGTACGCAACTATATATCAACCATTCTTGATAAGCTTGGTGTAAGTAATCGTATTGAAGCGATTATGAGATTCAAAGAAAAAGGATGGTTTAAATAAAAAGAAACAACGGATAGACTAAGCACTATCCGTTGTTTCTTTTTTTATAGTAGTGACCTCTTTTTTAGTCGCAACCTTTTCAAAATATGTTTTCATTTCATTTAATTTGTTGGTTTCTATTTCTGCTAGCTTATCTTTAATAAAGCGTTCAACATAATTTTCCCAAGAGGCTTCCTTTTTACTAGCTCTAAGAAGACGTACAGCATTTTTTAAAGCCCGACGTTCCTTTGCATTCGTATAAGTATCAACATAGAAGGTAACCTTCTCCCAATCTACCTCATGATGAACAGCTTTTAAAATTTTAGCTGTCATCTTAGCATCATCAAGTGCACGGTGAGCCTGCTCAGTAGTTTCAATTTCTGATTGCGCTAATGCACCTTCAACGCTTATATCATTGTTCATACCTTTAGCGTGAATATATCCTTTTAATAAATCGTAATATGGAAGCTGCATAAAAAATGAATCATCTAGCTTGTGCATTCTTGTATCTAAAATAATGCGCTTCATATCTTCGCCGCCCCAAGTTATAAGGAGAGGATTATCAGACTTTTTTATCCAAGCAATAAATTGTTTAATGACTGCTGGGAATCGTGCAGCCTGATCAATAGACTCCTGAGAGATGCCTGTTTTCTTCTGTATAAAACTATTTAGCTTAGCGAAATAGATCGGTTTTACAAACGATGAGAAGCTATCTATATACTCAAATTGTTTATTTAATCTTACAGCTCCAATTTCAATCACTTCCATCGGCAAGGGACTAGCAAATTTTCTCCCATTAAATTCAATATCTAATACGATGTAATCCAAATAGGTAACCTCCGTTTTTAATATCCTATATTATTTTATCACTATTTGATATGTTGTGTGCTTTTCTTTATGTTTATTTTCATATATACTAATAAAATTGTTATAACTTATTTGAAAAGAGGGCGTTTTACAAATGGAAGATTTACTTCTATGGCTCAAATACTTTATTCTAGGATTAATTCAAGGTTTTACAGAACCTATTCCAATTTCCTCAAGTGGACATGTTATCGTTGCTCAGCAATTAATGGGTATGGAGCAGCGTGGATTATCGTTTGAGATGTTATCAAATACAGCGTCGCTAATTGCTATTTTGTTTATTTATAGAGCCGTTATTTTACGTTTAATTAAAAATGGTATTGATTATATTCGCACAAAAAATCCTGAAAGTAAATCTGACTTTATGTTTATTGTTTACATTGTAATCGGATCAATACCTGCTGGTATTATTGGAGTTTTATTTAAGGATCAGATTGAAGAGGTTTTCGCTTCCGCAAAAACAGTTGCAATCGCCTTGCTTGTGACTGGAGTAGCACTTTGGCTAATTCGAAACTTGCGTGGTGTGAAGCGTGACGGAGACTTAAAAACGAAGGATGCGATTATTGTTGGTCTTGCACAAGCAGTTGCATTAATTCCTGGTATTAGTCGTTCTGGTTCAACAGTAATTGCTTCAATGGCAGTTGGTATGAAGCCTGAAACAGCTCTTCGCTTTTCTTTCATGCTTTATATTCCAGTAAGCTTAGGTGGCCTTCTAATAGGGGCATCTGATATTGCAACTGACCCTGCTATTTCAACCTTATGGATTCCTTATGTTATTGCTTTTATTACAACATTAATAGTGACTTATTTTGCGATGCGTTGGTTTATGGGCATTATGGAAAAGGGTAACTTAAAATACTTCTCATATTATTGCTTTATCGTAGGTATTTTATTACTTATATTCCTATAAGATTAATAAAAATAGAGCTGCTCTCTTATTAGAAGGCAGCTCTATTTTTATAATGCTAGTCTTTATGATTACGTAATTACGTATTTCGTAACTTGAAATAGCTGCTGCTATAAAGATTATGAGCTTAAAGATTAGTTTATAAAGTTAATAGTGTGAAAGTGCTAACCTTAACATTGAACAGAGCTATGAAAACGTTTATAATTTTTGTAGTTATGCTTAAACTTGCAATAAGAGAGGACGCAGACCATGAAAAAGCTTAAGGTGTTACAGCAATTAACTGAAGCCGGTGTAGTTGCGGTTTTACGTGCTGACAGTGCTGAAGAGGTTGTGAAAATGGCACGTCATGCAATTAAGGGCGGGATTAAAGCAATTGAAATTACAATGACCGTACCACATGCATTAAAAGCAATTGAGCAATTATCATCAGAGTATTCTTTTGAAGTTGATAAAAATTCTGACAACTATGCTATTATTGGTGTAGGCACAGTATTAGATGCTGAAACTGCTCGTGCGGCTATTTTAGCAGGTGCAGAGTATGTTGTAGCACCTTCATTACAAGCAGAAACTGTTAAGCTATGTAATCGTTATGCCATACCATGTTTACCTGGAACAATGACAATAGCAGATATTCAAGCAGCTTTAGAGCTTGGAGTCGATATCGTAAAATTATTCCCAGGAAATTTATATTCGCCAAATGTGATTTCAGCTATCAAAGGTCCATTGCCTCAAGCTAATGTTATGCCTACTGGTGGTGTTTCATTGGATAATCTCAAAGATTGGATTAAGCAAGGAGCAGTAGCTGTTGGTATCGGCTCAGACTTAACGAAGGAAGCAGTAGCTAAACAAGACTATAACATTATTGAGCAAAAGGCAGCAGCTTATATGAAGGCCTACAATGAAGCAAAATTAGGGAAGTAATAGTGGATTTTCACAAAATAAATATGCTATAGAGGAGTGTTCATGTGATGGAATTTCGTATTGAAAAGGATACGATGGGTGAGATTCAAGTACCTGCTCATAAATTATGGGGAGCACAGACACAACGTAGCTTACAAAATTTTAAAATTGGCGGAGAAAAAATGCCAATCGAAGTTGTTTATGCGATGGCTATAATTAAAAAGGCATCCGCTTTAGCAAACAACCAGCTTGGAGTTCTTGATGCTGAAAAAGCTGAAGTAATAGGGCTTGCAGTTGATGAAATTTTAGCTGGAAAATGGGATGATGAATTTCCATTAGTAGTTTGGCAAACAGGAAGTGGCACCCAAACCAATATGAACGTGAATGAGGTTGTAGCACGTCGTGCAAATCAAATTTTAGAGTCTCGTGGTAGTTCAACACGTGTACATCCAAATGATGATGTTAATCGTTCACAAAGCTCCAACGATACATTCCCAGCTGCTATGCATATTGCTGGCGTTATCGCTGTTGAAGATCGTTTATTACCTTCAATTGATGTATTACATAAAACGCTTGTTGAGAAGATGGACAAGTTTGATGATCTAGTGAAAATTGGACGTACACATTTACAGGATGCTACACCAATTACACTTGGGCAAGAAATTAGTGGCTGGGTAGCCATGCTTGAAAAAAGTAAAGCTATGATTGCCCAAGCAGTTGAATCAATGCGCGAGCTAGCACTTGGCGGAACAGCAGTAGGAACAGGCTTAAATGCTCACAAGGACTACGCTATCGCTGTAGCTGAGGAAGTAACTGCTCTTACAGGTAAAACGTTTATTACAGCAAGTAATAAGTTCCATTCCTTAACGAGTCATGATCAAATGGTGTATACACATGGGGCGATGAAAGCCTTAGCTGCGGACTTAATGAAAATTGCCAATGACGTGCGCTGGCTTGCAAGTGGACCACGCTGTGGTATTGGTGAGATCTCAATTCCAGAAAATGAGCCAGGCAGCTCGATTATGCCGGGTAAAGTCAATCCAACACAATCTGAGGCATTGACAATGGTTGTAAGTCAAGTCATGGGTAACGATGCAACAATCGGATTCGCTGCTAGCCAAGGTAATTTTGAGCTTAATGTATTTAAGCCAGTCATTTACTACAACTTCCAGCAATCATTAGCGTTACTTGCAGATGCCATGATTTCGTTCAATGATAACTGTGCGGTTGGTATTGAGCCAAACCTTGAAGTTATTAAACGTAATTTAGATCAATCGCTTATGCTAGTAACTGCATTGAATCCGCATATCGGATATGAAAATGCAGCAAAAATTGCAAAGCATGCTCATAAAACAGGCATCACTTTAAAAGAATCTGCTATTCAGTCAGGTTTACTCACTGAGGAGCAATTTGATGAATATGTTAGACCAGAAAATATGATTGGTCGCTAGCAATAACTAAAAGCCGTACATGAATGTTCTCATGTACGGCTTTTAGTTGTTATATCCTAAGAGATGAAAAGCATGCTTATCGTATAGACCTAAAAGAACTGTTGTTACTAGATGGAAAAGAATGTAAAATATAGATACAATTTAATCTTTGGGTGGTCATGGATTCCCTTCTAACATTGCTTTACGAGTTAATATCGTCGTTAAGTATGGGAGGAGGTGATGCCATGGAAGTAAAAGATGCTTTAACGATTATGTTTATGTTTGGAGCATTTATACTTGCACTTCTTACTTACATTGATTCAAACAACAAGAAAAAGTAAAAACCCACCCCAAGGTTAGCCGCCAAAGGTGGGTTTAACTCTTTTATAACTTAGAAGGGAATACCCATCCAAGCGAATTGTATTGACCAAGTGTTTGCCGCACTTGGTCTTTATTAATAATATATTATCATATATAAAAAATGTAATAAATAGGAAAATAACTAGTTCCAATATTAATAGTAAACTATGTGCTCATAAAGTAAAGAGGGAACTTGCTTTAGTTAAAATGTGCGTAAGACCAGCAAATACTGCACTATTAACAAAAACGTACTTACTCGCAGTTATGAAGATTTATGCTAAAATAGAAATACTAAACGATGAAAAGTAGGTCAAGCATATGCATTTAATGTCTATTGAACATATATCTAAAAGTTATGGTGAAAAAGTACTGTTTGAAGATGTACATTTCGGCGTTGAAACTGGCGATAAGATTGGTATTATCGGAGTAAACGGAACAGGTAAGTCTACATTTTTGAAAGTTATTGCAGGGTTAGAGCCTGCAGATTCAGGTCAAATTAGTGTTGGTAATGGTGTGCAAATTAGAATGCTAATGCAGGATCCAATATTTGCTGAAGATGAAACAGCACTAGAGCACGTACTAGGTGGTGACTCACCTCAGTTAGCTGCTTATATGGCATATAAAGAAGCAATAGAGCTTGTTGAGCTATTGCCTACAAGTGAGGAAGCACAGCAAAAATTAATAGCTGCAAATCTTAAAATGGATGAAACAAATGGTTGGGAAATTGAGCGTGAAGCTAAGATTGCTCTACATCAGTTGGGAATTATGGATATAAATCAAAAGGTATCCTTAATGTCAGGTGGTCAACGAAAGCGTGTCGCAATGGCAGCAGCACTCGTGCTACCATCTGATATACTCATTTTAGACGAGCCCACCAACCATATCGACAATGAATCTGTAGCATGGCTAGAAGGTATGCTGAAGAAGCGTCGTGGTGCATTAATTATGATTACGCATGATCGATACTTTTTAGACCGAGTGAGTAATCGAATTATTGAGCTGGATAAAGGTAGAGCTTTTTTCTATGAGGCAAACTACTCTAAATTTCTAGAGCTTAAGCTAGAACGAGAAGAAAGAGAGATAGCCTCTGAAGAAAAGAGACAAAACCTATTGCGTAATGAGTTAGCTTGGGTTCGTCGAGGAGCAAAGGCGCGTACAACGAAGCAAAAAGCAAGATTAGACCGTTTTGAACAGCTGCAAAATGCTGCCCCTAAACAAGACAATAGTCAAATGGATTTATCAGTTGCTTCAACACGTCTTGGTAGAAAAATTATTGAAATCGAACATATTTATAAGGCATATGATAATAAAAAATTAATAAACGATTTTAGTTATATCGCAGTACCTGGTGATAGAGTAGGAATCGTTGGTAGAAATGGTGCCGGTAAATCAACGCTAATGAAAATGATTGGCGGCTTGATAGAGCCTGATAGTGGTAGAATTGAGCGTGGCCAAACGGTAAAGCTAGGGTGGTTTTCACAAGAGCGTGATGTCATGAAGGACTCACTTCGTGCGATTGAGTACGTTCGTGAAGGTGCAGAACAAGTTAAAACAGCTGATGGTACAACCATTTCTGCTAGTCAAATGATGGAGCGTTTTTTATTTAATTCCACTCTACAGTGGTCTCCAATCGCTAAATTATCAGGTGGGGAAAAAAGAAGACTACAGCTACTAAGAGTATTGATGGAAGCACCAAATGTATTATTACTTGATGAGCCTACCAATGATTTAGATATTACAACCTTAACCATTTTAGAAGATTATTTAGACGATTTCCCAGGCGTTGTGTTTGTCGTTTCTCATGATCGTTATTTCTTAGATCGTACAGTGGAGAAAGTAGTTGCATTTGAGGATAATGGGCAGATCTTGACTCATGTAGGTAATTATACAGATTATGTTGAATATAAAGAAAAACATATTCGTCAGGAAACACCAGTAAAACAGATTACAAAGTCTGAGCCAACTCCTACAAGAACAGTGGAAAGACAATTAAAAATGTCTTATAAGGAACAGCGTGAATACGAGCAAATTGAGGATTGGATATCAGAAGCAGAAACGGAGCTTGAACAGATTGCATTGCAAATGGACGAGCATGCTTCATCATCTGATAAATTACTTGAGTTATCCGAAAAGCAAGCTGAAGTAGAAGCTAAGCTTGAGCAATTGATGGATAGATGGGCTGAATTAAGCGAGTTAGCAGAGAAAATTGAAGCACAGAAGAAGGGATGAGTAAGCCATGTCAGTCAATATTTTTTGTGTAGGTCGAAACTATAAGGCACATGCCGTAGAATTAGGAAATGATGTACCAAAATCGCCAATGATTTTTACCAAACCGTCACATGCTCTTGTTCCTATGCTAGGAAATGAGATTGAATTGCCAAAGGATAAAGGTTCAATTCACTATGAGGTTGAGATTGTTGTCCGTATCAGTAACGATTATGTTCCAGGGATGCCGATTAATCAGGCAATAGATGCTATGACCTTAGGAATCGATTTTACTCTACGTGATGTACAGGATCAGTTAAAGAAAAAAGGACATCCTTGGCTAGCTGCGAAAGGCTTCAAGCAATCAGCTGCTATTGCTAAATGGATGAAATGGTCAGACCTTTATGCAAACTTCGAGCATACACCATTTGCTTTAAATATTAATGATAAGGTAGTTCAGCAAAGTGATGCTAGCTATATGATATTTAGTTTAGAGACAATAATTGCTCATATTGAAGAAAATTATGGGTTAGGAGCAGGTGATCTTATTTTTACAGGTACACCTGAAGGTGTCGGCGAAGTGAAAACCGGAGATGTGTTAAAGGCATATTGGAATAATACTGAGATAGGCTCTGCTGTAATTAGATAAATCAAGTTAAAAAAAAGACGACGTTATTAAAATATAACGTCGTCTTTTTTTTTTAGCTATTAAATGCTGATAGCATCCAAATATGTTTCTCTAGTTCAGTATGAATGGCAAGTAAAGTATCAGATGTTGTTTCGTCGTTTTGCTCTTGTGCAACTGCCATAGCTTCTTTTAACTCTTGTGTAATAGTAGTAAAGTCAGCGATGATTGTATCAACCATTTCACGAGCATCTTCTTTACCAGTCGCTTCTTTCACACTTGCATTTTCTAAATAATCAACCATTCTTGCTAAAGGTTGACCTTTAATCGCAAGTAGACGTTCTGCAATATCATCAACATGAAGTGCTGCTTGCTCATATAATTCTTGGAACTTTTCATGTAAAGTAAAGAACTGACTTCCAGTTACATACCAATGGTAATTGTGCAATTTAATATAAAGTACGCTCCAGTTTGCAATTTGACGGTTTAAATGTTGCTGTAATGTTGTTGCCATTTTAACCACTCCTTTATGTTAATTTTTAAATAATATCGATTCCTTATTTATAATTATTACAAATAAGATGCCGAATGTCAATACCTTTAGTTATATTTTGGTTATTTGCAAAAAATTATTCTATAAAAAAAGTCACAATCACAAAAAAAATATACCAGCTTAAACCATTAGCAAGAGAATGTTAACAATCAAACTCTTGTTAAGATAAGCTAGGTATATTTTAAAACCATTATTTATTATTTTTAGCTTCAGCTTCAGCAAGCATAAATATGGCTAAAATAAACATCGCATGTGACCAAGTTAACGGAACAACCCAAGCTGGTGCTCCTGTTACTTTATCAATTTGCTCTGGTAGCAATCCGACTTCTGTTCGATGTTCAATTGCCCATTGTATGTGTTGCTTAGCTTCATCAATATTTCCAATAGTGAGCTTATAGTGAGCTAACCAAAGTGTAGTTAAAATCCAAGGATTACCTCCTGCATAAACATCATCCTCGTAACGTTTAATGCCCTTAATTAACGGTGAAGTTAACCTTTGCTCAATAACTTGGGCAGTACTATGCATACGCTCGCTAAAAGCATCTACGGCAGCAAAAGGTACACTTAAACCAAGTAAACTAATATCTACGATAGGGTCAACATCTAAAATGTAATGCTTATAGCCTTTAGCACCCTCCACTACATAACCAGTGTTACCTTGCTTCAGAGCAGCTTCAAATTGTATATCACTAACCTTAAGATTTAAGCCACGATAGTAGCATTGTAGCTCTTCATTAAAGCTTGTCGCTTCAAGCTGTTCTTTTATTGTATTAGCAGCCTTCAATAACTGCTCGCTAAACCTTGCTTCGTTTAAAAGCTTAGCAAACTGACTTGCAGCGGTTAATCCACCATATACAGCTGCAGTTGAGTAGGAGTGAGAAGCTAATCTTTCTTCCCATAAATCAATACTTGGTTTTGGTAAACCTGTCTTTTCATCGATGAAGGAAAGTAAAAATTGCGCACCTTTTTGCACAGCAGGCCATACTCGCTTTGCAAAGCTCATGTCCTTTTTAACCTCGAAATGCTGCCACATGCCCCAAATAATTGAGGCTCCTTCATCAATTTGTAACCCCCAAGAAGGAGCAAGACTACCATCATGATAATGTCTTTGCTGCCAAGCTCCATGATCAGATTGAGCAGTTAAAGTCCAATCATAAAACTTATCAGTCAGCTCATAAAGCCCAACCTTGTCTAATGCAGTCGTAATAAACGCTGCATCTCTACCCCAGCAATAAGAGTATCCGCCACAACGACTAAAGGTTTCGTCAAATTCTGGAGCAGCGATAATGGTTCCAGTTTGTTCGTCTGACATTAGTTTAAACATAAGTAAAGAGCGTTCATATAAATCAGTAATAAGCGCATCATCAATTGGGCAAGGTGTTGCTTTTTCTAAATAAGTAGACCAGTATTGATTTGTCTCATCAAGTAAGGCTTCAAAGCCCT
>Ga0182742_1002835_pt1 | contig 18347 bp, 19 predicted proteins | sample eDN5th37CBELigMG_FD_128880 | JGI IMG/M metagenome (GOLD analysis project Ga0182742, IMG submission 128880) | Enriched Miracle-Growth compost microbial communities from Emeryville, California, USA - eDNA 5th pass 37_C BE-Lig MG (version 2)... ...
CTATCGCACGAATGTTTGTCACATCAAGAACAAAATCTATTTCAAGTTGAACTGGCTAACTTTTATCTTTCCCAATTTGGGCATCGGTATATATTTTTATACCACGAGGACTCAAATCAAGAATTTTACAAGGATGGTTTTGATTTTCGTTACTTTCGGTTGTGGCAGCTTGTCCATCCTTATCTAAAAGGACGAAATTGGCATCAATTGGTTCGTTAAACACAAATCGAAAGCCTTCATGTCGTTTAAATTGCATGGAGTTTTCCCCGAGACTTTTACTGTATTTCTTACTATTATTATCAAACTTTGAGTATGGAAAGTCGAATGAAATCACCAACTTTTCAGGTGATTTTTGTGGGGGTGTTCAAGGATTTGTAAAATATTTTGATGTGGTCTAATTAAAGTGCGGTGACATTTTTTGATGGATTTAGAGGTTTACAGGATTGAGTATAAAATAACTAAAATTAAGTGCTGATTACACATAATTTTAGTTATGTCGTGTTTTGAAATAAGTGGTGGCAATAATTTCATTGAAGTTTTTATTAGTACAATTCTAATAGAAGGTAAAGTTACGAAAGGCCCTGAAGGAAATCCCCCAGAGCCGATAAGAATAAAATTCATATTAAGATTGTTTAAGAGCTAGCACCTATTAAATTTGTTGTGCATTACTGTATTGTTGCTGACGTGTAATTTGGATTACTTGTTTCCAAGTATCACGGAATTCAGTTGTTAGGCCAATAACTTCATCCACAATTGCTTTGTCATTTTTTATGTTAGCTTCGATTAAACGGCGGTTCATATAGTCGTAAAGAGCATACATTTGCTTGGAAATTGGGTAGTCCATGTTTAGTGTTACATTTAATTCATTGATAATTGCTTGAGCTTTTTGAATGTTCGTATTTTTTTCTGAAATATTTTTATCAGTAATAGCTTGGTTAGCTTTATTCAGAAATTTAAGAGCACCATTATATAACATTAATGTTAATTCACCTGGAGAAGCTGTTGTTACGCTATTTTGCTGATAAGCATTATATGCATTTTGTACTACCATTTTTGACACTCCTTTTGCAAATCTTTGAACAATCTACAATAAAACGATTATTTTTTCTTATCGTAATACATCCCATCCATGACACGAACAGATGAATAGGGATTAATATATTGTTTTTCATTTTTCTTAGCATTTTGTAAATTTTTCATATCTTGTTTAACGGATTCCATAACAATATTCAATCGTGCTCGAATTCCATTGTCTAATTGAAGTAAAATTGAATGCATTTTGTTTTGTGGGTCAATTTGTATACCACTCTCTTTTAAGAGTGCAATTAATCTCCCACGTTCTTCAAGTTGACAATCAATTTCTCTAATAAACTCATCCCTATTTTCGCCAGAGGGAACAGACTCTAAAAATTGAAAAAGTTTTGCGGAGACTTGAAGTAACTGTTGTTTAGTATCCATGTTGAACAACTCCAATTATCTTAGAAAGATAAGCCAGAAAGCATAGTAGATTGACTATTTGCTTTATTGATCATAGTCTCCATTGCAGAGAACTGTTTCCAATAGCGTGATTCTATATCAACCAACTTATCTTGCCATTTATCGATTTGGTCATCTACATCTTTTAAATATTTACCAAGTGTATATTGAGTCTGGGTCATTGTTGAACGACCAGCTCGATTCTCAATTTTTCCCTGTATTTCATCAAAGGATGCACGTAATTTTTGTAAGTAACCACGAGAATCACTCTTTACTATATTACCTTCTTTGACAACTTTACCACTAGAATTGCTAAAAAGTGTAGCCACTGCATCAGGGTCTTCATTTAAAGCAGCCCGCAATTTAGTTTCATCAATTTCTAGGGTACCACCTTCCAAATAATTGTTCGAAGTTGTTATACCCACGTTATATAATGTATTGAATTTAGAATTCGCTACACTGGAATTTGTTTGGTAAATTAAGCTACGCATAGAAGAAAGGCCATTTTGAATTATAGAATCCCCTCGCAAAAGACCACTTTTCGCCTTTTTTTCCCAAAGTTCTATATCATTATCTTCCATTTCTTTTCGTTGTGCTGATGTTAATGGTTGATAGTCTCGATATTTTGATTCTTTTGTTAAATTATTTAAATCCTTGATTAAACCATTGTAAGTATTAACAAAGTCTTTGATTTTGTTAATTATCTCATCTACGTTAGTAGTGGATGTTAAACTTATAGTAGAAATTTTTGGAGCAGTAGATGGATTTGCTACCTCTTTATTTTTAGCTGCTTGCGCCACAATTAAACTTGCCTCAGCATCTGCTAAACGCTTTTCACCTGCTTCATAAGCTTTTTCAGCAGTCTCTTTCGCAGCTAGTTTCTCATCATGTGGGATTTGGACAGTTGCAAGTTCTTTAAAAGCTGTTAAATCGTCTTCTGAAAGATTATCTATTATTTTTTTTTGTACTGAAGATAATCCATCTAATTTCTTCTTTAAATCATCGCTTAAAGTAAGTCCTTCGTACGGATCTTTCTTGCTAAAATCAATAGCTGAAATAATAGTTATCTCACCTTCAGTTAGACCTTCTAAAAAACTCTTATTTAGAGAGTTGTAATTATCTTGTTTAATTTCTCTCTGTGCTTCATATTGCAAGTGGTTTAATTGTGTTTCATCAAGTTTAGATAATTCTACAAGCTGTTCTTTTGATAAAGTAAGCAGTTTCACTTTTAATTCCGGTGATAAATTTTCGTCCAATTCTGCTGAAATTGTTGCTTTAATTTCTTCCTCATTAGCATCTGGATCTACTGAAAAGGTTGACAGTTGTTTAATATCCGTTTCTGAAAGATTACTTAAAAAAGCTTTATTTTTGATTCTATCGTAAGCACTTTTTTCTGTTTCATTTAAAGCCGAAGATCCAATAATCGATTCTAATTTTATTTGATAATCATCGATAAGCTTTTGTGTATATTCAGTTATTGCTTTTTCTAGATTATCAGTTAATCTTACATCTAGATCATTCTTAGCGTTATCTCTTTCTTTTTCAGCTGTAATTAACATATTATCAATTGTCGAATTAACGTTAAATGTTTCTTTTATGGTAATTGAATATCCTGAAATCGAAAAAGTATTAGTAGATCTTTCTGTGGCAATTCCATTTACTTGGAATACTGCATTCGTACCACCATCTGCTAATATTCTTATACCGTTTGCATCAGGGATTGAAGCTGATAAACCTAATTTACCGAATACGTCTTGTACATCATTAGATAACTCAATCTCCGCACCATTTTTATTGTCTCCTGTGTTTTTTGCAGTAATAGAGAGAATACCATTTTCAAATAGCGCATTTACTCCAGCACCACTACTATTGATTTTAGAAATTAATTGGGATACAGTCATATTTTCATCGTATTCGATTTTTGTTGTTTTGGTTGCCATACTACCATCAGCTTTTATAGCTCTAAGTTCAAATGAACCCGTACCTGTTATACCAATATTGCTTAATTTAGATGAACTGGTAGCTCCCTTTTGTGTACCAATAGCCCTTGCAGCTGTTGCTAATTGGGATACCCCTTCAATTGTCAACGTTCCAGATGCTGATCCAGTTGCTGTTGCAGAAACATATGCAGAGTTTGAACTTGTTGCTGTTTTCGTATTTAAACTTTTTAAGATTAAATTATCTGCAATATATGTATCAAATGTTTGCAGTTTTGTATTAACATCACGGTACGCATCACGTTGCCACTCATATGTTTGCTTTTTTTGTTCTAATTTATCTAAAGGTGCCCGCTCAGCCATCATTAATTTCTCTACTAAACTATCAATATCCATACCAGAGGCTAATCCTCCGATTCGCAAAGTTGACATTTCTATTCCCCCTTAACTACTCATCTTTTTTCATCAACGATCATTCCAACTAATTTTTGCATCTCGTAATACGCATCTAATAGTTTTTTGGGAGGGATTTCTTTTACTACTTCATCTGTTTCAGAATTCACCAACTGAACATAGTATTCTTTAAGTCCTTCATGATAGACAAATTTTAAGTTCTTATTATTAATATTAAATATTTCATTCAATGAATCAACAACTTGATGTATGCTCTCTTTTGAGATAACTAGTTCATCATTATTATTAGACTCCAAAGTATTCAATATCTTTTGATTGCTAGAATCTGTATTAAGTGATTTTGATTTTGAATATGTAGTTATTTCAACAGAATTCCCTTGAGCTTCAATCCTCATAATACTCCCTCCAAATAATAAACTTCATACACATATTATCGGATACTTTTCTGAAACTTTTAGATAAAAAAAGACTTCATGAAAGAAGTCTCAAATAATAAATAAAAAAATACTATATCAAATAAATTATTATAGGCCAAATATTTGAGAATTTTCACGAGCTTCATAAATGGCCCGAAAAATATAAAAATCCATTGGAGTAGTAATTTTTATATTTTCTGCAGAGCATTCTACTGTATGCAAAGGATAATTATAATGTCTCATTAATGAAGCTGAATCAATCATACCCTCTAAATTATCATTTATTGCATTATTGTGAGCATTCATAATATCTCTTAAGTAGAAACTTTGTGGTGCCTTTGCAATTCTAGTAACACTTCTGTCTGAAACAGTTTCAATTGTGCTTTCAAGATTAACTGAAATAATAGTTTCTCTTTCTTTTGCTACTGAAATTGCTGATCCATATTTTTTAACTGCTATAATATTATCTGTAATTAGTTGTTCTGTAATTATTGGTCTTACTCCGTCATGTATTAAGACAATGGTATCTTCAGGATTTTCACAATCATTATAAATTGTAGTTAGACCATTATAAATAGATTTTTGTCCAGTGTCCCCACCCTCAACAATCCACTTTACCTTTTTTATATTAAATCTTTCTAATATTTCCCTTAATGAATTTATCCATGTAGGAATACAAACTACAGCAATATTATCAATATATTCATGATCTTCAAAATATTCAATCGTATGTATTATTATAGGTTTTCCATGAAGTTCTAGAAATTGTTTTGGTTTTGACTTACTATTCATTCTTTTACCTGTTCCACCAGCAAATATCAATGCAGTTATCATAATATTATTCCTTTCAAATTGTAGCATATCTAAACAATTTTCACATATTCTAGAATCACTTATATTTTATTTAAAGTAACTCAATTTGATTGTGAACTTTGAATCATTCTTTCAAAGGATTCCTTTAGACTTATTTGAGGTTTCCACCCTAGGTTCTTCATTTTTGATGAGCTCAACTTTAAAGGTACATCAGGTGCATACCCGAAAGTTTTTATATTACTTGGTATATCATACTCTATTGAAATACTTCCATTAGATATTTCTCTACATACCATTTCTGCCATATCTCTTATTTTAACAGTACTCTCCTCATTACAAATATTGTACGCTTCACCATTAACTCCTTTGAAAAGTAGAATTAAAATAGCTATAACCGTATCCCTTGTATCACAGTAATTACCAATTGATTCCCCCAATGTATGTAACACTACATTTCTTTGTTCTAAAACACTTTTAACAATCTGTGCAAATATTCTATTTTCATATTTAAGTAATATGCCTGCACCAAAAGTTTGTGATAAACGTGCAATTTTAACTGGAGTATTATATTCTTCAGCATAGGCAACACACATACACTCAGAAATTCGTTTTCCCTCAGAGTATGAACTTCTCACATTTCTTAAGTCTATAAATCCTAAATCACCTTCTGTAGTTCTTTTTTCACTATTTTTAGTCTTACCATAAACTTCCATAGATGATAAATAAACCATACTTTTTATGTTCTTTTCAGTAGCAATTTTTAATATTTGATTTGTTCCTAACACTGAAATTTCAATTGTTTCAACTGGATGCTCAACAAAAAAACTTGAGTTAGTAGCACTCGCAGTATGTATTATGAAATCAATATTTATATCTTTAAAATCTAATGAATTTAAATCTCTAATGTCTTTATATATCAGTTGTAAGTATTTGCTATTTGAAATAACACCATATACTTCTTCTACTTTTTGCTTTGACCTAGCTAAACCAATAACCATAACATTTTTATTAAAAATACGATTATAACAGAGTATGGATTTTATTAATATAGATCCTACAAGTCCAGTCGCACCACTAACTAATATTTTTTCGTTTGTTAAACTCAAGTTATCTGCAATATAATTTGCTATATATTCCAAATCTTTTTGCAAAACTTTATCATTCATAGCTTCATTCATATCATAAATCATCCTTTTAGATTTGGTTCAACGAGGGTTAATTTTGAACATGGAATATGAGGTATCCTTTCTTCTTGTGGTGGAAGCTCCATATAATCACCATAGACAAATCTCAAATATTCATCATATTCTTTAAATGCTTTAAAATTATAACCTTCAAACTCTATCTCAATAAGTTCATCATAATATTTCCTTTTTGTTCCGAACTTGCAAGATTTAGGGTATGGTGCTAACATACGCTTAATTAAATAAGTATTTTGTTTATTATAATGATTAGATATAAGTTTATATAAATTCACAAATATATTTCTTGGAATAAGTGAAAGAAAACTGTACCATTTCCTCATTAGCCAGTTTTCGTGAAGAAACTTTCCAGCTTCAGACCAAAGAGACTTTCTAATACAAAATCCAACGAATAGATAAAAGTATCTTCCCAATATAGAGTCAGGAATGTTGTCGACAATCATAATATCCATAAATATACCTGTCTTATATTTCATATGTTCATGTCCTGCTCTAATAAACTCCGTACCTTTCCTTCTTAATCTTGCGTAACCCCATCTATAATGGGGATCACTATCCAGGTCTTGTAAAAAGAATCTATTCGTATCAAGTTCGTTTACACAATATTTGGCAAACTTTTGATAATCACTATGTAACATAATAACATCTATATCTGGATCCCAAGGTATAAATCCTTTATGGCGTATAGCTCCTAATAAAGTTCCACCATCCAAAGAATACGTAATATTATATTTTCTACATATTCTATCAAATTCAATCAACATTTCTAGTTGTATCATCTGCATATCTCGTAAGATTTTTGGTTCTAGTACTATTTGTCTGACTTTACGTTTCAAATAATTATTCCTCATTTCTTGCTCTAGTATATACAATCAAACCATACTTACGAAATCATCAATGTATAATTTTGTTAATTTTTTAAGCTCATAACGTTGTTCTAGATCATATGTTTCATTAATTATTTTCTCCAAAGAATCAACAATATATTTTGCATCAAGTTGGTTTACATTGATAAAATTCTTTTCCTTCGCAATTAACTTTCCGAAGTATTCCAACTTTTCATTCCAAACTAATCCAATACACGGTATATCAAGAGAATAAGCAGTAATACATGCATGTAATCGTGCTCCAATAATAGCATCAAATTCTGATACAATTTTTACTAATTCTTTCGATGATTTTGGAATAGGCACATACTTATCAGTGTCAATGCCCAAATCCTTTAATATTTTTAAACCAAATTCAGAGTCGGATTTAAGACCATTTGAAAATAATTTCCAATTGATATTTCTTTCATTCAATTCTCTAATGATATTTTTATATAATTCTGTTAGTTCCTTTTGTGAGAATTTAATTCCGTACTTAATAAAAATATCGCTTCTAATAATACCTAAACCTATTATTTTACTACTCTTTTTTTTAATTTTATAAGTTTCAGGAATATATAATGCAGGATCACCAACTAATGCAGTCTTTATGGACTTATTAGTAATATATCTCTCATTTAATAAGTTTAAATTATCCCTAGTAGTTATAATTTTCATACATGATCGATTAATAGCTCTTTTAAGTTTTTGGCATCTAATATCTGTAGCGCTATAACCTTCTATTCCCATTCCACTCATCATAACTGGAATCCCTTTATCATTTGCTATCTTAGTTACCAAATCAACAAGATAATTTAGTTCCTGTGTACGGTATTTAATAAAACCTCCACCTGAAAATATTATTGCATCAGCATTTTTAAGTTGTTGTTTGAAATACCTATATAATTTTATTTTCCAAGAAAAATATTGAATGAAATATAATATTTTATTAGAATGTAATGCGTTTGCAATATTTTCCAACTTTCTTATTGCATTAAAACATTTAAATCTAAAAGGTAGATACATCTTACAATAAGAATCATATGGACTAATATCAACAAAAAACACATCAACATTTGCCTCTGCATTTTTTTTAACTAGATACTGCATTGTTTCTGCAATAATTTGATCACCCATATTATTGAAATTGTTCAATCCAACTAGAGCAATTCTTTTTTTCATTTATTTACCTACTTACTTTTCTATATTGTGTTTAGAAATACATGACTGTAGCTCATTAAAAATATAACGATGTGTATTAATTCCACAACTTCCATCTATATTCACGAGAGAATTTTTGTAATCACATACTCGATTATCAATCATGGGATCTTCCCCTTCAAGCACCATCTCAATAAATTTTTCTACTGAAATACCATCATTATAAAAATAACAAGAGTAAATATCACAGCTAAGTAATACTTGATGTTTTATACTATTAGAAGATTCTAAAATAAGTATTGGTTTTTCACTCATAATATATGTACGTATTAATGAACTATTATCTGAAATCATTGCATTTGATACATAAACAGCACTTTTAGAATTGCTACTCTGATCTAAAATACCATTCTCACTATTTTTTACAGCTCTTTTTAGTTTATTATAAGCATTGAGGAAGTTATTTCGCATCGATTTAATAGTTGCCTCTAATAATGGATGAGGACGCCATAATAAGAGCACATCTTTATTACTCAAAATATTTTGTATTATTTTTTCTAAATCCAACATATAATTAGGATTGTTTAATAGTGCGCCAATACTACTATTAAGTAATATCACTTTTTTGCCAGTTATTTTCATTTTCCATTCTTTCGGTATTTCTAAAGTCTCATTATCGTTTAAAACAGCATCAATTTTAGGTGATCCCAAAGCAATTACTTTTTTTGGACTTATGCCATTCCTTATATAAATATCCCTTAAAACCTCTGATTGTACAATCACTCTATTTGCATTAATTACACCACTCGCTAAACATTTAGAAGAAGCTTGTTTTGCATTTCTATAAGCTCCAGCAATAAAATACGGCACATAAACAAGCATATCTGTATATTGTTTCAAGTTATCCGAATAATACTCGGGTGCAACAGAAGTAACTAGGTTATTTCCATCATACGGATTATGGAAATAAATAACATCTGGTCTTCTTTCGGCAATATTATAATCTAAATAGGACGTGATAGGTACATAGTTTGGAAACTGCTCACCCTCATAATGAAATTCGGCTAATTGACGATTTTCATCACGATCATAGTATGGAATTGGCATTACATAGCAATCACATCTTGAATCGTCTTTAGCTGCAACCCAAATACTTTCAAGTGAATCCCACATAGAAGACTTATATGGTAAAAATAGAATTTCAATTTTTACTTCTGGCTCATCTTGCAATGTATTCTTTAGATTATTTAATAAGTGTAATAAAATATTAAAGCATTCTTCTGATCCTTCTTTACAGTCATTTTTGGAATCATTATATTTTTTCAAGGCTTTCTCTAAACTTATTATTAATTCATTGTAATGTGTAAACCTTTTTTCCGATAAATACTTTTGTAATATTTCACTTACAGATCTAAAAGCATAAAAACAATCCTCTATTAATAGTCTGGAGTTTTCGTAGTTTTCCTTATTAATATACTCTATTCCTTCGGTAATTGTATTAATCAACTCAAGTATATTATTTCTTACGTACAATCGCATTTACTTCTCCTATCTTCATTTTGTAAATGAATTTTACTATTATCAATATTTTTATTGTGTGGTTAATTCTTTGTAACGTTTCATTGCTAAATTGAACCCATCACTTGAAGCTAATTTATAGAAGTTTTTTGCTTTTTCAATATCACCAGTCACCTCATAATAGACTCCAAGATTAAATGCAGCTAAGTAACTACTTGTACCTTTTACATACTCATAACTTTTTTCATGTGTTTTTAGACAATTTAGTAGTGATTTTTCGATTTTATTAACGAAAATATTAGAGCTTTTAGGGTTTTGTATACAATAATTCATATAAAACATACCTTTAGCAAAATGAAAGTCGGAAATATTCGCCATTTCAGACTCATTTTCATCAATAATTTTTAGCAGCTCAATTTCACCAAATTCTTTTCCGCTATTAATCATCTCTAATACCAATTCTTCATAATATGGGAGACTTTTATTTGTTAACTCATATGCGATTTTTAGAAAATGATAGGCTTCTTTATACTTCTCTTTTATTCTTAATTCTTTTCCTAATTGAAAAAGATAATAAGGATCATTTGGTTTATTCTTTAATTGGTTAATTAATAGTGGAATGTTTCTATCACCTTTTTGTGTTTCATAGTATCCGTCATGCTTGACTCTAATATTAAGCTTAATTCTATTTTGTTTACTTTCAAGTTGCTCATGAATCGCACCAATATATCTTATTTCCTTAGAAAAGAATCTTGAGACATATGTACTTGAAAAATATTCTTGATTATCTTTCTTAAAACGACTTTCTATCTGGATTCTTCCAATCGCATTGGCAACTATAGCTTTTTCAAATTCAACCTTGGATCCTTCAACAACATATTCATCAGCATCTAATACTAATATGTAATCACCTGTAGCCTTATCTATTGAGTAATTTCGTGCTTTTGAAAAATCGTCACTCCACTTATAACAAAATAATTTAATATTAGGAATTTGTTTTATTATATTTAATGTATTATCGGTTGAACCAGTATCAACTATTACAATTTCATCTACAAGATTTTTTACACTTTCTATACAACGTTCTATATATTTCTCTTCGTTTTTCACAATCATTGCAAGAGATATTTTCACTGTAAACACAACTTTCTAAAATAAATATTTCTTTAGATTAATTGAAATGTTTGTAGATATTGACTTTCTTTAAATATCTCTTTTGCTTTAATTAAAGTCGAATTAAAGACCTTTGTCTCTTGTGTATTCAATAATATGTAACCATAAAATCTAAAATCATTTTCATATACAATTGTTGCATATTTTGCAAAATCTATTGCACCAGCCATATTATTCGTTTCTAATAGACTATTGATTATATTTACAAAGTCCTCTTCTATAAAGTCACTCCAATCACATAAGTCATATAATTGTAATGCTTCAGCTTTAAAACCATTAGCAAATAATATTCTTGATACTTTGACAATTATTTTTTTATCAACCTTTTCAATTTCATCAAGTATTAAATTACATAAAGAATAATTTTTATATGCAAATAGTATTTGGAGTGAATACGTAATGAGATTTTCATCGATATCAGTTATTTCAACTCTACCATTAAATAACTCTATTAATTTTTTTATTTCATCATTCTTCTTTAATGATTTTAAAATATCAGATAGACTATCTCCTATTATTGCATCTTCTTTTAAAAGTATTAGATCAATTATATTAATCCAATTTGCTTCCATTAATTGTTTAATTAAATCAAATTCAAGAATACTTTTAAATTCCTCAATATTCCCTTCATGAGAAATACAGTATTTCTTTAGCAAAGCAATTTTATATAACAGATTTTGTTGTTCTGAAAAATTATCTAGCAATCCAATTGCTAGGTTAATATTTCCAATATCAAAACAAGCTTTAGCAAAGGTACTTATGTTTATATTATTTATTAAGTGGTTTGAATTCAAAAAACTTATAATCTCATCTGTTGGGTAAAACTTATCTAAAATTGTAATAACCTTTTCAACACTTTCGCTATGATTGTTGTTCAAATTTAATACACTTGTATAGTGATATATCGCATTATTATAATCCTCTTGATATAGGAATATTTGTCCTAATCTGTTATGAGGCTTTTGATCTTTCAAATCTGGTCTAATAATAATATCTGAATATTTAATTGGATTATTAACTAATTCCAACAAGACTGATTTTGCATCATCTAGTTGGCCTCTTTGGAAATAAATTTCACTTTTTAAATATAAAAACTCAGGAGAATTTTCGTATATATTTTCGGCATCAATTAATACAGACAGTGCCTCATTATATCTTTTTAGATTAATAAGACATATAATGATTTGAATAAGAGTGGTCGATACCCAAGCTAAGCGAAAATCTCGTTTATATTTATAAGCCTTTAAATATGCTTCTAATGCTTCTGAATATTTACCCATAGAAAAATATTCATTTCCAAAGTTAAAATAGTCAAAGTCTTTATTATTTTCACCCATCATTTCTAAATCCAATAATTCTTTATTTCTTTCAGACTTTTCTTTTTCCTTTACGGTTCTATTTAGATAACCAGAGTGAAATATAAGCAAACTAGAGTTTTTAGTTTTTACAGGTGTATTATCATTATTTTTAAATTGTTCATGAATTTTACGATAATAACTAATTTCACCGTTGTTTTTATATACTCGGTCATGAAGATTTTGAATTAAATGTTCACCGAAATTGCCTGAAAAGTTTAGAATTTTGGCTGTATATGCATCATATATACCATTATCTTTTGTCAATTCAGAAATAAAACTTTGGAAATTTTCTTCATCAACATATTCATCTGCATCCAATACTAATATCCATTCTCCACTCGCTTTTGAAGCAGCGAAGTTTCTAGCTGCAGAAAAGTCATTTATCCAGTTGAAATCATAAATATTAGAAGTATATTCAGAAGCTATTTTTTTTGTATTGTCCGATGATCCCGTATCTACTATTATTATTTCATCTACAAATTTTGATACAGAAGTTAGACATCGGTTAAGTACTTTTTCTTCATTTTTAACTATCATACAAAGGGAAATAGAAGGTTTCATCATGTTGCTCCTTATGAATTAATGATTTTAATAAAAATATCGTACTTAAAATTTAAGCACGATATTTTTGTAAAATCATTAGTAATTATTGGTTTGATATTAACGAAGTAATTGTAATACACCTTGTGGTTGTTGATTAGCTTGTGCAAGCATTGCTTGAGATGCTTGAGCAAGGATAGAACTCTTAGTTTGTTCCATCATTTCTTTAGCCATATCAACATCACGAACACGTGATTCAGCAGCAGTTAAGTTTTCACTAGATGTATTTAAGTTATTGATAGTATGGTCTAAACGGTTTTGGTAAGCACCAAGTTTTGAACGTTGTTTAGATACTGACTCAATTGCTTTATTAATAGTTGAAATTGCACTGCTCGCTGTTGAATTATCTTTTACAGAGATACCTGTTAATGAAAGTCCAGTTGTATTCATATTAGAAATTTGGATTTGAATAATTTGACCTTCATTTGCTCCTATTTGAAGAGTAGCTTTAAAGCCACTAGCAGTACTTAACAGGTTTTGAGTATTGAATTGTGTAGTAGTTGCAATTCTATCGATTTCAGACATTAATTGATTTAATTCGTCTTGAATCGCTTCACGGTCAGCAGTTACATTTGTATCGTTACCACCTTGTACCGCTAGTTCACGCATACGTTGTAAAATTGCATGTGTTTCATTTAATGCACCTTCAGCTGTTTGGATTAAAGAGATACCATCTTGTGCATTTTTAGCAGCCATATCTAAGCCACGAATTTGTCCGCGCATTTTTTCAGAAATAGCAAGACCCGCTGCGTCATCACCAGCACGGTTAATACGAAGACCAGATGATAATTTTTCCATTGAACTAGATTGTGCATTGTTTGCATTGTTTAATTGACGGTGTGTGTTAAGAGCTGCGATATTGTGATTGATTCTCATTATAATTTCCTCCTTGGAATGTTTGGCTCACGTCCTTGTGAGCAAGATTTTTTATGTAGTCAGAGCTACAAGCCGGCCGGTACATGTGCTCTTGCTTACATTAATAATATCGGTTGAACTATTATTTCTTTAATAGTTTTATTAATATTTTTTGCAAATATTTTTTACCAAATAGGGTATTTTAGCTACAAGCATTATGATCTGCAGATTTTTCATTGCCTAAATAAAAAAATTCAAAAAATAACCGCCTAGCAGAATGATCTATCTAAGCGATTTCCATTATTTCTTCATATTTTTTAATAACTCAAAGCTTTTAATAACTGCTTCTGCATTCGAATCCGAAATATCTTGTCGAAGTTCTCCACGAACGACTTCTATATTTCGTGGTGCCCGTATACCGATTTTCACTTGCTCGCCCTTTACTTCAGAAATGACAATCTCCACGTCATCACCAATCCAAATTGTTTCGCCAACTTTACGGGATAACACTAACATTGAATCACCCCTTTACACTTTCAAAAGAAAGTTTGTGACGAATTGCAAAGTGATCATTGTCTAATATGACTTGTTTTGCCTTTTTGTTGCTTGTGTTTATAACAATCGGTGCTTTTAGATTCACTGTACTGTTTGCTATTGTATCCTTTAAAGATACGATTGAAAAAACAGCGACCTCTGTTTCATTTTTTATTTCTAATGATTTCAATGTAGCTTCATCTATATCAAAATTATAATCAGTAACAAGTTCATAGGGGATTGTTAAGATAAACGCAAGACTTTTTGTTTTTATAGATTGGAGAATTTGGAAGATACTATTTTCATCTAGCTGTAATAAAATAAAAGACTTCTCCTCCTCAAATCCTGGGATACCATGCTCAAAATTAAGAATCTCAGTTGGGTCAATTGTGATTTCTCCCAAATATGAAGTATGTATATTCATTTTTTTGCACTCCTACTATTAGATTAACCAGTCAATTTTTAAGGATGGATATTGTAATATTTCTACATTTACTTTACCTGGTGTGTAGCTGTGTATTGGTTTATTAATTGTTGTATTATTGATTACTCTTTGAGGTACTACATTAATGTCAACCTGTCCTGGTTCATAGTTAATGTTTACACTATCAGCTTGTGGAATAAATTTAATATTTAAACTTGAATATGGTTGTCTTCCATTAGTTTTAGCGTGGGCAGCAATTGGATTTCCACCATTTTCGATACGCATTAAATCATTTCCTTCTTGTGCTCTTCGTGCAGTCCCCTCTAACACATCTTGTATACCTTGCTGAGCCATCTCAGCCGTTCGACTTCTTGTATTTTTATGCCCAATACTTTCTCTTGCTTCAAAGGCGTCGATGGAAAGCTTAGATTTTGTTGTATTAATAGTTAGAATCGCTGCTGGCTGTTGTAGGTCTAGATTAGCTTTTGGTTGTTGTATTTCTTGTACGGGCTTTTGAATATTAAGCTCGATATGAGCTTTTGTTGATTGAAGTTGAAGTTTTGGGATGTTCACACTTGCTCCCCCTTTAAATAAAGCGTTTGAACAATATGTCCAAACGCTCTTCATTAACTGATGAAGTCTACTAATGTTGGTTGAATTATACGTGATCCGACTGATAAAGCAGCACGGTGAATAGATTCTTGTGTAATCATTTCTGTTATCGTTTTCTCATAATCTATATCTTCATTCTCGGACATACGTTCAGTAGCAATTACTTCCTGGGATTGAAGTCGTGCATCCATTAATTCTACGCGATTTTGACGAGCACCGATATCAGCACGAGTTTTAAGTAGTTCGTTCATATTATTATTAATTGAAGTAATTAATGAAGACAACTCATCTGCAGTTGCACCATTGGTAATTTTACTACTTATATCTTCAAACACATCGTCTATATTCTTAAATAAATTTAGAGGTGTAGTATTAATCTGCATATTAATGCCATCAAAGACTTCTATTTCAATTGTTTTCCCAAAAGCATTATCACTCAAATTATTCGTATAGCCACCATTATCGTTATTGTAAGGTGCAGTAGTCGTTTTAGTACCACTGAAAATATATTTATCACCAATTTTTGTGTTGGCAAGAGATTGAATATGTTTTTGTAATTGCTGTAATTCAGCATCAATTTTTTCGCGGTCCTCTGGAGTTGATGTGTCCGATGAAGCTTGAACCATTAATTCATTTGCACGCTGTAGAGCAGAGCCTACCTTATCAAACGTATCATCCGTAGTATCTAACCAGTTATAAGCTTCCCCAATATTCCTTGAGAATTGCTCGACATTATTTAGCTGTGTACGATAGCCAATGCCTTTCATAGCTACCACAGGGTCATCTGAAGGGCGATTTACTTTTTTTCCTGTATTAATTTGCTCTTGAAGTTTACCAAGTTTGGAGTAACTGTTTGATAAATTTTTTAGCATATTTCCTGAAAGCATAGATTGTGTTACACGCATATTAGTTGCCTCCTAACTATAATCCAACGCGGCCCATGCCATTGATGATTTTATCTAAGGTTTCATCTATCACTGTAATCATACGAGCACTTGCGTTATAAGCTTGCTGGAATGTAATCATATTTGTCATTTCTTCGTCTAGCGATACTGAACTAACAGATGCACGGCGTTCCAAAACGGCTTGTTGAAGTGTTTGTGCATTATATGTTAACCGATAAGCTTGTTGACCATCTACACCAAGTTGACCAATTAACCCTTCAAAATAAGTTTGGACACTTACATCATCAAGTGCTGCAATTGTTGCAAACTTAACATTTGCAAGGTTTAGCGCATTTTTACCGTTACCTGGTTCTGCTCCAACTGAGTTGGAAGCAGCAATTTTGTTTGGATCTTTAATAAGCGAATCCGAAACGTAAATGTTTCCTGCAGTGATGTTACCAGAATTATCTTTTGAAACAAAGAAATCCTCACCCGGATTACCATATAAATCAGATGTACGTCCTTCATCATTATTTGGGTCATCACGATGTATTTTATTAAACTCATTAGCAAATTCTTTTGCCATTGTATTTAATTTCTCTAACATTTCAGGATATAAACCTTTTGTCACACCTGTTGTTTCATATCCATATGAATCTACTAAACCTTTAAACTTCCCTAGATTATTAAATAAATTGATATCATAATCCGTTTGTGTACCTGTTTGAGTCCAATCTTCATTTAAATGAGTTTCAGATTTATCAGCATTGACTTTTACTATATGTAAACCTGTAATTTTATCAGTTGGAGTAACTCCATCCGGATCACTCGGACCTGAGTTACGTAGTTGAGCAAATTGATTTCCATCAACAAGTTTTACTTGTTTTCCATTTAAGTTTAAGAAAACCGTTAATGAACCTTCAGCTTGATCTAATGCGTTTCCTCCAGATTCTACTTTCTTTGTTTCAACCGGGAAGTATGATGAAAGTTGATCAATTAAATTGTCACGTGCATCATATAAATCGTTTGGCATATAACCATTAGGTTCAACGGCCATTATTTGTTCATTAATACTAGCAATTTGCTCTAAAATCGAGTTAGCATCTTCTAACAGGATCCCAATTTCTTCTCCTGCGTTATCTCTTAATTGTTTAATAGAGTTGTACATGTAGTTAAATGAATCTGCAACTGCAATTCCACGTTGAACCACTACCGCACGTGCTCCACCATCTTCAGGATTTACATTTAAGTCTTGTAGGGAATTCCAAAATTCATCCATCGCTTTTGATAATCCATAATCAGAAGGTTCATTTAAGATATCTTCCATTTGTGTAATAGATTTCGATCTTGCTTCCCAATAACCAAGCTTATTTGTTTCTTGTCTAAATTGTTTGTCGACAAATGAATCTCGAATTCGTTCGACCGCTGAAGCTTGAACACCAGTTCCAATGAAACCCGCAGTTTTTGGCGCATTCAGTCCAATGCCAGGGTAACCTAACGTAGGTTGCATATTTACACGTTGACGAGAATACCCTTCCGTATTTGCATTTGAGATATTATGTCCTGTTGTATATAAAGCACTTTGCTGTGTGAATAGACCTCGTTTACTTGCTTCTAAACCCATAAATGTGGAGCGCATCGTGTCTCCTCCTTTAAAATAGAGTCTTAAGTTCTTCTATGTATTGAAGTGTACGATTTAATATCGCACACTCTTATGCTTGTGAATCAAAAATCGATCTTTTTGGTGTTTTATTTTGCCCTTTAACTTCATTACCAGAGTAATTGATTTGCGTCTCGCGTGGACGTACCATTTCAAGTGTCATGTTGACGAATTGTAGTGATTGATAGACCAGTTTTTGATTTAAATCATTTTGGCTCTTTAGTTCGCCAACCACTTGTATTAAGCGTTCTCGAACTTCGTTTAATTGTTCACGTTCAGTTTCAGAATTAGCAGCTTCGATCACATCTGCAACAGTTGGAATGTCAGAGAAATCGATTCCTTTCGATTTTAGGTAATCCGTTACCAAAACTTGACGCTGTTTTTCGATTGTTTCGATTGCTGCTACGTGTGATTGTTCATTTTTTAAGATTTGGTCGAGTTCAG
>Ga0182742_1002836_pt1 | contig 18347 bp, 17 predicted proteins | sample eDN5th37CBELigMG_FD_128880 | JGI IMG/M metagenome (GOLD analysis project Ga0182742, IMG submission 128880) | Enriched Miracle-Growth compost microbial communities from Emeryville, California, USA - eDNA 5th pass 37_C BE-Lig MG (version 2)... ...
ACCGTGCACGCGCTGCCGTCCGATCCCGCCCAGGTGCCCGAGCCGCTGCGCGGGATCTTCGAGTTCGACCGGATCGGGGCGCTGGGCGGCCGCGTCGCGTTCACGAAGGGCTCGCTCGACGGCCTGGTGGCCCGCTGCGTCGCGGTCGACGCCGGCGGCGAAGCCGTCCCGCTCGACGAGGAGCGCCGCGCCGCCGCGCTGGCCGCGGGCGAGCGGCTCGCGGCCGAGGGCGTGCGCGTGCTCGGGGTCGCGATGCGGGTCTGGGAGGACCCGGCGCAGGTCCCGGACGGCGAGGAGCTCGAGTCGGGGCTGACCCTGCTCGGCCTGGTGGGCATGATCGACCCGGCGCGGCCCGAGGTGCGCGACGCGGTCGCGACCTGCCGCGAGGCCGGGATCCGCGTGGTGATGATCACGGGCGACCACCCGCTGACCGCGGCCGCGATCGCGCGCGACCTGGGCATGGCCGACGAGGACACGCGCGTGCTCACCGGCGCCGATCTGGCGACGCTCGACGGCGACGCGCTGGTCGAGGCCGCGCGCCGCACGACGGTCTACGCGCGCGTGTCCCCGGAGGACAAGCTGCGGATCGTCGACGCGCTGCGCAGCGACGGGCATGTCGTCGCCATGACGGGCGACGGCGTCAACGACGCCCCGGCGCTCAAGCAGGCCGACATCGGCGTCGCCATGGGTATCACCGGCACCGATGTCACCAAGGACGCCGGCGACATGGTCCTGCAGGACGACAACTTCGCCACGATCGTCGGCGCCGTCCGCGAGGGCCGCGTCGTCTTCGACAACGTCCGCAAGTTCATCCGCAACATCCTCTCGGGCAACCTGGCCGAGGTCGCGGTGATGGTGCTCGGGCCGCTGCTGGGCACGCCGATCCCGCTGCTGCCGCTGCAGATCCTCTGGCTGAACCTGGTCACGGACGGCCTGCCGGCGATGGCGATGGCCGTCGAGCCGCCCGAGCCGGGCGTGATGAAACGCCCGCCGACCCCGCTCGGCGAGAGCCTGCTCGGCTCGGACCGCGGCCTGCGGATCCTGATGCGCGGCGCCGCGCTCACGCTGCTCGTCGGCGTCCCCGCCTACCTGCTGTGGGACTCGGGCGACGCCGCCTGGCAGACCGTGCTGTTCACCTCGATCGCGTTCGCCGAGCTGGCCGGCACGTTCGCGATGCGCTCCGAGCGCGTCTCGCTGCTGCGGCTCGGCCCGTTCGGCAACCGCGCGCTCGTCGGCGCCGTCGCGCTCACGATCGCGCTGCAGGTCGCGCTCGTCCTGCTGCCGTTCGCGCGCGACGTGCTCGGCCTGGCGCCGCTCGACGCTTCACACTGGCTGCTCGTGCTCGGGATCGCGTTCGCATATCTCGTCGTCGTCGAGGTCGACAAGGCGGTGCACCGGTGGAGACGCTGAAAGCCGACCACACGCCCGAGGCCGTCCGCAAGCGGCTGACGGCGCCGCCGCAGGCCAGCTACCTGCGCGACTTCGTCTACGGCGCGATCGACGGCGCGGTGACCACGTTCGCGGTCGTCGCGGGCGTCGAGGGCGCCGACCTGAGCCCGAACATCGTGATCATCCTCGGCTTCGCCAACCTCGTCGCCGACGGCTTCAGCATGGCCGCGAGCAACTACCTCGGCACGCGCTCCGAGACCCAGCAGCGCGAGCGCGCCCACCAGGAGGAGCTGCGCCAGATCGAGCTCATCCCGGAGGGCGAGCGCGAGGAGATCCGCCAGCTCTACGCCGCCAAGGGCTTCACGGGCGACGACCTCGAGCGGGCGGTGGAGATCATCACCGCCGACCGCGATCTGTGGGCGGAGACGATGCTGCGCGAGGAGCTCGGCTACGGCAGCGAGGTCGTCCACCCGCTGCGCGCCGCCGCCTCCACGCTGCTGGCGTTCGTCCTCGTCGGGTTCCTGCCGCTGGGCGCCTTCGTCTACGACCTCGTGCTGCCGGGCGACGTCGCCTCGCCGTTCATCTGGAGCGCCGTCCTGACCGCGTTCGCCTTCATCGCCGTGGGCGCGCTGAAGGCGCGCTTCGTCGACCAGCCGGCGTGGCGCTCGGCGCTGGAGACACTGGCCGTCGGCGGCGCGGCCGCCGTCCTCGCCTACGCGCTCGGCACGGTCCTGCAGGGCGTGGCCTGAGAGCCGCCGGGCGGGGGTGATGTACATCCGTCACACCGCGTGGGACGAATGTTCATCACCCCCCTCGAGTTGACCGGGTCGGCGAGTGTCGAGGTCAGCGGGAGTGACGCACCGCCGGTCGCGGGCAGCTAACCGGGGGCTCGGCACGGTCCTGCAGGGCGTGGCCAGGGTGTAAGTGCCGAGGAGGTTGTTCAGCCTGGCGATTGGTGGTTGGCCGAGGGCTGAGTGTCGGCGGCGATGGTCGTAGGTCCAGAGCCGTCAAGGGCTGCGGTGCGTTCTGTGCTGTCGCGTTAGATCGCGCCGTAGGCCCAGCCGCCGAGCATGGTGTTTTCGTCGAGGAGGACTTCGGCGTAGGCCAGGCGGGTGCAGTCATCGACGGCGATGTGCACGTACTCCCAGCCGATCCGGTTGCGGCTGAAGCCGTCGAGGTGGTCCCATCGGGTGCGGCGCGCGTGACGGCGGTGACGCGCTTGCGGGCGCCACCCTCGATGCGGCCGAGTTTCGTGACTCGATGTGGATCAGTTCGCCGGGGCGTTCGCGCTCGTAGCGTTGCGCGGGTCCAGGCCGAGGCGGGGCGAGCCGGCCTATCTCGATCCGCGTGAGCACGCCGGAGACCGTGGAGAGCTCGCCGTCGGCGCGGTAGCGGCGCACCCACTTCGAGCACCATCCGCCTGCGCTGATTGAGGCTGAGCGCGGCATTAGCGTGTAGCTGCATCCGGGTCCTCCTTGGAGGCGAGTCGCTTGGTAGCTCTCAGCCTCCCGGGAGGCCCGGATGACCAACGTCCTCAGGAGCTACAACTAGGCGGTCGCGCGAGGGGGGGTGATGTACAAACGTTGCGCCCAGCGAAAGATCTGTTCCTCACCCCAGGGCCGCCTCGGCCGACCGGCCTAAGCGGCCACGAGCGCGCCCCGGTCGAGCACGCGGCAGAGCGCGTCGACGACGTCGGGGTCGAACTGGGTGCCGGCGTTGCGGCGCAGCTCCTCGAGCGCGAACTCGCGGCCGGGGGCGCGGCGGTAGGGGCGGTCGGAGGTCATCGCCTCGAAGGAGTCGGCGACGAGGATGATCCGTGACTCGAGCGGGATCTCGTCGCCGCTGAGCCCGTCCGGGTAGCCCGTGCCGTCGATGCGCTCGTGGTGGTGGCGGACCCAGCCCGCCTGCTCGGGCAGGCCGGCGGACTCGACGATCTCGTAGCCGAGGACCGCGTGCTGGCGCATCACGGCGAACTCGTCGTCGGTGAGCGCGGCGGGCTTGTTGAGGATCGCGTCGGGGACGCCGATCTTGCCGACGTCGTGCAGCAGGCCGGCGAGCCGCATCTTGGCCAGCCGCTCGCCGCTGAAGCCGAGCTCGGTGGCGATCAGCGCGCTCAGCTGCGAGACGGTCTGACAGTGGCTGCGGGTGTAGGCGTCCTTGGCGTCGACGGCGCGGGCGAGCGCGGCGGCCAGCGTCTGGACGTGGTGGTCGTCGGTGGTCGGCGCGGCCGTGGCGGGGTCGATCTCGGGCGTGAAGACGAGCGCGTGCTGGTGCGTGCGCTTGGCCGTCAGCAGCGCCATGTCGGCGTCGTGGATGAGCTCGTCGCGGCTGCGCAGCGTGTCGGCCGAGGCGATCCCCGCGGTCACGTCGGGGAAGGTCCGGCGCAGGCGCTGCGTGAACTCGAGCGCGCCCCAGCCGTGCGCGTCGGGCAGGATCGCGGCGAACTCGTCGCCGCCGATGCGGTAGGCGGTGTCGGTGGCGCGCAGGTGCTCGCGCAGGGCGTCGGCGAGCCGCCGGATCTGCCGGTCGCCGGCCTGGTGGCCGTGCGTGTCGTTGAGCGTCTTGAGGTCGTCGAGGTCGAGCAGCACGAGCGCCATCGGCACCCCGGTGCGCCCGCAGCGCTGCAGCTCGCGCGCGAGGTCCTCGTGGAAGACGCGGTGGTTGCGCAGCCCGGTGAGCGGGTCGCACGAGGCCATCTCGGCCAGCCGTTCGATCTCCTGCCGGCGCGCGGCCTCGAGCCGGCGGCGGTTCTGGCGCAGCATCCACCACAGCACGCCGAAGATCACGAACGACACCGCGACCACGAGCTGCGCGCCGTCGATCACGCGGCGCTCGCTGTCGTAGGCGCTGATGCCGAGCGCGTGCGCGCGGTCGCCCGCGTCGCGGGCCGCGCGCTCGAGCGCGTCCGCGAGCCGGCCGGCGGCGGCCTGCTCGCCGCTCCCGGCCGCGACCGCCCTCAGGTAGCGGTCGTGCAGCCCGAGCAGCTCGCTCGCGCGCCGCCGCTCGGACGGGACGAGCGTGCCCGCGCGCGCCAGCGCCGCGCGCAGCTGCACGGAGGCGCCGGCGTGGTCGCCGCGGGCGCCCGCGGCGAGCGCGACCCGCTGGTCGCCGGCGGCCTTCTGCGCCGCACCGTAGGCGCCGTTGACCTGGGCCATCACGAGCGCCTCCTCGGAGGTGTCCGCCGCCCGGTTGAGCTCGGCCGTCAGCACGACCGCCAGGCTGAGGACGCCCGCGACGCCGAGCCAGACGACCACGGACAGCACAGACAACCGACGCAACATGTCCCGGAAGATCGTCGCCGGGTGGTGGATCTTGAGTGCGACGGGTCCGTTTCAGCTGCGCGCGAGCTGCGCCGCGGCGCGGTCGATCACCGCGGGCCGCTTGCAGAAGGCGAAGCGCAGGTACGGCGCCAGCTCGGCCTTGCGCGTGCTGAAGACCGCGGTCGGGATCGCCACCACGCCCGCGCGGGCCGGCAGCTCGCGCGCGTACTCGACGGCGTCCGTGCCGACGTCGGCGTTGGCGAAGTACGTCCCCTGCGGGCGCGCGACGCGCAGCCCGGCGGCCTCCAGCCCGGCGCACAGGTGGTCGCGTTTGCTCTGCAGCTCGGCCGAGAACGCCGCGTACCAGGCGTCGTCGAGCCGCAGCGCGGCGGCGCCCGCGTGCTGGAACGGCGTCGCGCCCGCGAACGTCAGGAACTGCTTGGCCGCGCGCACGGCGGCCACCAGCGGGGCCGGGCCGGTCGCCCAGCCGACCTTCCACCCGGTGACGCTGAACGTCTTGCCCAGCGAGGAGATCGTGAGCGTGCGCCCGGCCATCCCCGGCAGCGTGCACAGCGGCACGTGCTCGAGCCCGTCGAAGACGAGGTGCTCGTAGACCTCGTCGGTGATCGCGATCAGGTCGTGCTCCGCGCAGACGTCGGCGATCACCCGCAACTCGGCGCGGGTGAGCACGCGCCCCGTCGGGTTGTGGGGCGTGTTGACCAGGATCGCGCGCGTGCGCGACGTGATCGCCCCGCGCAACTCGTCGGGGTCGAACGCCCACTCCGGCGGGTGCAGCGGCACCGGCACCAGGTGCGCCCCGGTCATCCGCGCCGCGGCCGAGTAGGAGTCGTAGGTCGGGTCGAAGGCCAGCACCTCGTCCTCGGGCTCGCAGAGGCCGAGGATCGCGGCCGTGATCGCCTCCGTCGCGCCCATCGTGACCTGGACGTCCTCGACCTCGATGCCGTAGAAGCGCCGCTGGTGCTCGCGGATCGCCTCGCGCAGCGCGGGCACGCCCGGCAGCGGCGCGTACTGGTTGCGTCCGTCCCGGATGGCGGCCTGCGCGGCCTCGAGCACCGCGGCGGGCCCGTCCTCGTCCGGGAAGCCCTGGCCGAGGTTGATGGCGCCGGTGCGTTCGGCGAGCGCCGACATCTCCGTGAAGATCGTGGTTCCGAAGCTGCTCAGACGTGACGCGATCACGCGCCGCAGCCTATTGGCAGCGCGGATCGCGGGTCGCCGCGACGCCGCCGTACAGCCGCGCGGCGACGTCGACGTCCGACGGCGCCGGCACGCAGGCCAGCTCCTCCGCGGTCGGGCGCGAGGCCGCCAGCGAGGGCGCGCACTCGGTGTCGAACGCGCGCGGCGACATCACGGAGCAGTTGTGGCCGCTGCGGTGCTTGAGCCCGAGCACGTGTCCGAGCTCGTGGGCGGCGACCCAGACCGACAGCGGGCGCGGCGTCCCGGCGAGCTTGGACAGCAGCAGGATCTCGGCGTCGCCGTCGCTCGGGCGCCCGATCGCGGTCGCGTAGCCGAGGCAGTCGCGGCCGCAGAGCTCGCGCAGGCGCTCGTCGTCCACGCGCACGACGACGTCGGCGTCGCGCCGGCTCTCGACGACCCGGATCGTGACGTCGGCCCCGGAGTGCGTCCAGCGCTGGGCGGCGGTGATCACGGTGTCAGGAATGTCGCTTTCGACGTGCACATTGACGACCCCGCCCGGCCAGCGCGGATCGCGCTCGCCGGCGAGCGCCGGCAGCATCCGGACGAGCAGGAGCGTCAGGGCAGCGACCACGCCGAGCAGCACCGCGAGGCGGCGCAGACGGCGCGGCCGGCCCAGTCTGTGGACAAGGGCAGGCACGCGATAGAACAGCGGGCGGCCTCTTCGGGGAGTCGGAAGATGGCGACGCTTCGCGCCGTGTGGCCCCCGCCAGTCCTGATATTGCCCAGGCGGTCAGCCTGCTAATCGCAAGCTGTGGATCGAGACGGCGTCGCCGCGCTCGCTCTCCAGGTGGAAGCGGCCGCGCGCGGCGGCCAGGAAATCGCGCGCTCCGGCGCGGCCCGGGTCGGCCAGCAGCAGCGTCCCGGAGGGCGCCAGCAGGCGCGGGAACAGGCGCAGGGCGACGTCGACGTTCGCGCGCGTGTAGAGGACGTCGGCGGCCAGCACGAGGTCGAACGGTCCGCGCCGGACGAGCGCCTCGCCGTCGCGCGCCCAGTCCGCGCAGGCGACCTCGCCCTCGACCTCGTTGAGCGCCAGCACGTGCGCGGCGAACACGACCGCGTCCGGCGCGCCGTCCGTGGCCAGCACCTTGGCGCCGGCGCGCGCGGCCACGACGCTGGGCAGCGCCAGCCCGCAGCCGAGCTCGAGCACGCGGGCGCCCGCGGCGGGCGGGTGCTCGGCGAGGTGATGGGCGAGCGCGAGGCCGCTCGGCCAGGGCCGCGCCCAGTAGGGGACGCCGCGGCCGGCGCCGCCCTCCTCGTGGCGCAGCTGCTCCCAGTCGGCGGGGCAGACGTAGTAGGCGTCGCCCACCCGCCGCACGCTGACGTCGAGCAGCGCGGGCGGGAGCTCCTCGGGCGCCACGTCGCGCAGCTCGGCCAGCGATCGGACCAGCGAGGCTCTGAGCGGATCCGTCAACGCTCCGGACACTACACTTCGGAAAGTCATGGTCCAGGACCTGCGAAACCGTCCCTGTGGCGGGCGTTACGGGGACATCGTGCAGGCGATCGGCAACACGCCGCTCGTCGAGCTCAAGCGGCTGTCGCCCAAGCCCGGCGTGCGCCTGTGGGCCAAGCTCGAGTCCGCGAACCCGACCGGCTCGGTCAAGGACCGCGTCGCCCGCTCGCTGATCGAGGACGCCGAGGCCAAGGGCGCGATCCGCCCGGGCCAGACGATCCTGGAGCCGACCTCGGGCAACACCGGGATCTCGCTGGCGATGATCTGCTCGCGCAAGGGCTACCGGCTGAAGGTCGTCATGCCCGACAACGTGACGCCCGAGCGCACACAGCTGCTGCGGATGTACGGCGCCGAGATCGTCTACTCGCCGGGCGACCAGGGGTCCAACGGCGCGGTCGCGATGGCGCTGGACATGGCCGCCAAGGACCCGTCGTACTACATGCCCTACCAGTACGGCAACATCGCCAACCCGAACGCCCACTACAACGGCACGGCGCCCGAGATCCTCGAGGAGCTCGACGAGATCGCCGCGTTCGTGGCCGGGCTGGGCACGGGCGGGACGCTGATGGGCGTCGGCCGGCGCCTGCGCGAGGAGCTCGGGGACGCGGTCAAGATCGTCGCGGCCGAGCCGATGCAGGGCGAGCCCGTGCAGGGGCTGCGCTCGCTCGACGACGGCTTCATCCCGCCGATCATCGATCTCTCGCTGCTGGACCGCAAGATCTTCGTCACCAACCGCGACGCGATCCTGTGGACGAAGCGCCTGCTCGACGAGGAGGGCATCTTCGCCGGCGTCTCGACGGGCGCGATCGCCTCGATCGCGGTCCGGATCGCGAACGAGCTCGACGAGGGCAACGTCGTGTTCATCGTCTGCGACGACGGCTGGAAGTACCTGTCGTCGGGGCTGTACACGACCCCGGTGGACGAGCTCGAGAACCTGGACACCACGGTCTGGTGGTAACGACCCGCCGCGCCCTGCTCGGCGCCGGCGCGGTCGCATTGCTCAGCGCGGGCTGCGGGCCGCCGGACCAGCCGGAGACCGTCCCCGCCGACGTGCTGCGCGAGCAGTTGCGCGCCGAGCAGGCCGTGCTCGTCGCCAGCGAGTCGGTCGGCAACCTCCCGATGCCCGACGCCTTCCAGCGCCGCCGCCTGGCCGAGCGTACGCGCGAGCGCATCGAGCTGTTGACGGAGGCGCTGGTCGCCGAGGGCGCCGACCCGGACGTGCCGGAGCCCGAGCCGCCCGCCGAGCCCGGCCTGGAGGCCCTGCTCGCGGCCGAGCGGCGCGCCCTGCGCGTGCACGTCCAGGCCGTCGGGCGCCTGCGCGACCCGAAGTGGAGCGAGCTGCTCGGCCGGCTCGTGGCCGGCAGCGCCATGCACGAGCCGGCCGTGCTCGCGCTGCTCGGGCGTCCCGTCCTGCCGTCGCCGTTCCCGGGGCAGCCCCTCTCGTGAGCGTGACGCGGCGGATGCTGCTGGCGAGCGGCGCGCTCGCGCTGGTGGGGGCCTCGACGGCGCGCGCGGCCACCGACGAGCGCACGATCCTGCTCGGGCTCTGGCGGCGCGAGATGAACGCCAACCTGGCCTACACGCAGGTCGAGCACGTCGACCGCGTGTTCGTGCCGCTGCGCCGGCACGAGTTCGAGCACGGGCAGGCGCTGGCCACCGAGCTGGCCGCGGTCGGGCTCGGCACGCCGGCGCGGCCCAAGCTCGAGGACCTGGACGCGACCTCGGAGCGCCTCGCGCGTGCGCGCGGGCGCGAGGAGGTCGTCGCCGCCGCGTCCGACCTCGAGGACGAGTTGATCGGGCTCTACCAGCACGCGCTGGCCGGGCTGCCCGACCCGAAGATCGCCATGACCGTCGCCACGATCCTCGCCTCGCACGCCCAGCACCGCGTCGCACTGGGCGCTGATGCCCTTGCGGGCGCCCGGTAAGCTCAGAAGACCACCGCCGAAGGGGAACGATCGTGCCGTTCAACAACATCGGGCCGATGGAGCTGATCATCGTGCTCGTCATCGCCCTCATCGTCATCGGGCCCAAGCGCCTGCCGGAGGTCGGCAAGTCACTGGGCCGCGGAATGCGGGAGTTCAAGGACTCGATCAGCGGCGACCGCCGCGACGAGGACGAAGACGTTGCACGCCCACTGCGTCGCGCCGAATAAGCCCTGCGAATCTCCAGACACCTTCTCGACGACATCGTCGCGCACGCCCGCGCCGAAGCGCCCAAGGAGTGCTGCGGCCTGATCGCCACCCGTGACGGGGAGGCGGTCGCGGTCCACCGCGCCCGCAACGCGGCCAACAGCGCGCTGCGCTACGCCATGGACCCGATGGAGCAGTTCAAGCTCCAGAACGCGATCGAGGAGGCCGGGCTCGAGCTCGGCGCGATCTACCACTCGCACACGCGCTCGGACCCGGTGCCCTCGCAGACCGACATCAACCTGGCCAAGCTCGGCGACACCGACGCGCCCGCGTTCCCCGGCACGCTGTACCTGATCGTCGGCGTCAAGGGGCCCGAGGACGACGTGCGGCTGTGGTCGATCGTCGGCAACGACGTCACCCAGGTCGAGCTCGAGGTCACGGATTGAGCCCGCCGCTCGTGTGCCCGTCGTGCGAGAAGCCGCACGCGGCCCACGAGCGGTTCTGTTCCGAGTGCGGCCTGCCGCTCGTGGTCGCCGGCGAGGCGCCGGTCGAGCGGCGCTCCGAGCTCGCCCTGCGCGCCCGCAAGATCCGCCCGGGCTTCACCGAGGGCCCGCTCGTGCGCGCGGCGTGGGTCCGCAACCAGGCCGAGGCCGAGCTCGTCCAGGGCCTGCTGCTCGAGGAGGGCATCCCGTCGCTCGCGCGCCGCTCCGGCGGCTTCGACGTCCCCGACTTCCTGGCCGCCGGCCCGCGGGACATCATGGTCCCCTGGTCGGGCCTGGACGCCGCGCTGGAGCTGCTCGGCGACCGCAGCGGCGGGCGCCGGCTCCCGGCCCAGCGGCGGCCGCCGTGGATGCGCGCGCTCGCGGTCGTGCTGGCGCTGATCGTGCTGGTGGCCTTCGCCGCCGGCGTCGCCGTGCCGCTACTCCGATAGCCGTTCCAGGTGCGAGCGCCACGCCGCCTCGGTGTGGCGGATCGAGCGCGGGAACGCGATCTCCAGCGCGCGGATCGGCCCGTCGGGGTGCGGGCCGCGCGCGAGCGTCACGCACGCCCGCTCGCCCTCCTCGCGCGCGAGCAGGTCGAACACCGTGCCGCCGAGCAGCAGCGCGTCGGCGCGCCCGGGCGGGAACGACGGCGGCGGGCCCTCGCGCAGGCGCCGCTGGACGGCGGGCCGCACGTGGCGCGTCTGGCCCGACAGCCACTGCGCCGCGCCCTCGACCAGCCACGCCCAGCGCGACCAGCGGGCGAGCCGGCCGGGGGAGACCGGCGGCGGCAGCTTGGGGTGCTGACCGGCGACGTAGCGGCGCGCGAGCAGCGCCGACGGCGTCAGCATCAGCAGCTCCAGCGAGCCCTCGACGTTGGAGGCGCGGTGCGCCAGCAGCCGGGGGCAGAGCACGTGCAGCTCACGCGGGCCGGCCCAGCCGACCACGTAGCGGCGGGCGGCGGGAGCGGTCAGCCGGCGCGCGACCGGGATCCAGGGCTGGGCGGCGTCGAGCTGGGCGACGGAGGAGTGCAGCACCACCGCGAGCTCGCCGGGACGCGTGTCGAAGCGCTCCTCCAGCCGGGTGCGGGCGAACTCGAGCTGCGCCAGCACCCGCTCGGCGTCCTCGGCGTCGCGCTCGTCGTGGCGCGCGACGAACGTCTCTGAAGCAGTGTCGACCCATGCCATCGGCGGCGAGAAACGCTAGCCGCCGCTGTGGAGCTACGCGTAGGCGGGAGCGCCGTTGTTGGCGGCGATCGAGGCGATCTCCTCGCTGACGCGCTCGAACTCCTCGTCGGAGAGCACGGGCGTTCCCTCGAACGGCAGGTCGCGGGTGATCTCCAGCCAGGAGCGGCAGCCACCGTAGTCCTCGCGGACACGCACCGTGACCGGCCGCGGGATCCGGTAGGTGCGCAGCAGCAGCACGTGCAGCGGGTGCCGGCGCTTCCAGTTCAGGCGCTTCTCGGCGTAGTCCGGGGTCCAGACGTGGAACGGGCACAGCGCGTCCAGCGCGCGGCGGTCCGTGATCGTCCAGGCGCCCGCCACCTCGGCCCAGGCGCGGATGCGCACGCGGTCGGGCTGCGGGATCCCGCCGTCCATGGTGATCGCGCGGGCAGGCGGCTCGCCCTCCGGCCAGACTCCCTCTTCAAGAGCACGCCTCAGCTCGGGCTGGTGCGACTCCCGGACGAGGTCGTTGCGCTGGTGGTCGAAGGTCGGGTACAGGAAGAAGCGGTCGTGCTCGAGCGCGAAGTGCTTGTCCGGCTCGCGGATGCCTCCTTTGCGGAGCGTGAGCAGTTGCTCACCCTCGGCAAGAGCGCGCACGGTGACGGCCCATTCCTTGAAAGCGATCGGCATAGATGGGTGAAGAGAGAGTTGAAAAGACCTGCTTAGCCCCACTGAGAGGACTTGCGCTGCGACCCTGCCCGCGACTGCGACCGGGAAACCTCGGTCGGCGCGTCACATACTATGCACAAGCTCGGAGAATCTCAAAATAGGGCTGCAAAACGAGCCCTTTCTTGCGTTTTTCCGGTCGAGTGCAAGCGCGCCAAATTGGCTACAGGCGCGTGCCCGTGATGCCCTCGACCACCTCGAGCACGGCGGCGAAGTCCTGTTCGCCCAGGCCGCGCCCCATGCCCGCGCCGTAGAGCTCGGCGGCCAGCCCGGCGAACGGGAACGCGCCGCCCGCCGTGCGCGCCTCCGCCAGGCACAGCTGCACGTCCTTGAGCATGTGCGCCAGCTTGAACAGCGGCGTGAAGTCGTGTTCGAGCATCGGCTTGCCCTTGAGCGCGCGCATCGTCGAGTCCGACGAGCCGCCGTCCATCGTCTCCAGCAGCGCGTCGACGTCCACGCCGACCTGGCGCGCAAGCACCAGCCCTTGCGCGAGCGTCGCGCAGTTGACGGCCGTGATCGCCTGCGAGATGACCTTCACGGCCTGGCCCTGGCCGGCCTCGCCGCAGACCACGATCTTCTCGCCCATCACCTCGAACAGCGGCCGCGCGCGCTCGATGTCGGCCTCCGCGCCGCCGACCATGATCGTCAGCGTGCCCGCCCGCGCCTTCGGCGAGGAGCCGGTCACGGGCGCGTCCACGAACGCGTGGCCCTCGGCGCGCAGCCGCTCGTCGAGCGCCCGCGCCGTGCCGGGCGCGATCGTCGACATGTCGATGAACAGGGTGTTCTCACGCGCCCCGGGGAGCGCCTGCTCGACCATGTCCTGCACCTGGGCGCCGTCGACCACCATCGTGATCACGACGTCGGAGGCGCGCGCGACGTCCGCGGGCGAGTCCGCGACCGTCCCGCCGTGCTCGGCGACCCACGCCTCGGCCTTCGCCCGCGTGCGGTTGAACACGGTGAGCTCGTAGCCCGCCTTCGCCAGGTTCATCGCCTGGAGCGAGCCCATGATCCCGAGCCCGATGAAGCCGACCTGATCAGCCAAACCCGCCACCTCCTGGTGTCTCGATCCGTAGTCGCTGTCCTGGCTTGAGCGTCCCGCGCGCCTTGGGCGGGAGCTCCTCGCCGTCGAGAAGGTTCCTTCCCGCCTGGCCCGGGCCGCCACCGTCGGCGCCCGGCGGGCGGTGGCGGCGGCGCTCGGTCAGCAGCGAATAGTGCATCTCGGTCCGGGCCTCGAGCTCGCGGATCACGCCGTCGCCGCCGCGGTGCTTTCCGGTGCCGCCGCTGCCGCGCCGCAGCGCGTAGGTGACGACCCGCAGCGGGAACTCGAGCTCGAGCGCCTCGATCGGCGTGTTGAGCGTGTTCGACATCGCGACGTGCACGCCGCTCGGGCCGTCCGCGTCCTCGCACGCGCCCTGGCCGCCGCCGAGCGTCTCGTAATAGGTGAACTCGTCATTGCCCAGCGTGAGGTTGTTCATCGTCCCTTGGCCGAGCGCGCGGCCGAACGCCGCCAGCACGAGGTCGGCCACGCGCGACGAGGTCTCGACGTTGCCGGCCACGACCGCGTGCGGCGGCGTGGCGTTGAGCAGGCAGCCCTCGGGCGCGGTGACCGTGACGGGCCGCATCGCGCCGCTCGACGGCGGGATGTCGGGGTCCGTGAGCACGCGCACGGCGAACCAGCAGGCCGAGACCGTGACCGCGAGCGGGCAGTTGAGGTTGCCCTCGTGCTGGGCGGCGGTGCCGGTGAAGTCCAGGTGCAGCGTGTCGCCGTCGACCGTGGCGGTGAGTTGCAGCTCGAGGTCGCCCTCGGCGGCCTCGAGCACGTCGCGCGCGTGGCGCTCGCCGTCGGAGAGTGCCAGCAGCGCGGCGCGCGTGCGGCGCTCGGCGTAGTCGATCGTCGCCGCCATCGCCTCCGCGAGCGGCATCCGCGCGTGCAGCTCGACCAGGCGCGCGACCCCGGTGCGGTTGGCCGCGAGCTGGGCGCGCAGGTCGGCGCGGCGCTGGGCGGGCTGGCGCATCTGCGCGGCCAGCCGCCGGATCGTCTCGTCGTCGAGCGGCTGCGCGGGGATCACCACGCCCTCCTCCTCGAGGCGGGTGCTGTCGGCGGGCATCGAGCCCGGCGTCGGGCCGCCGACGTCGGCGTGATGGGCGCGGTTGGCGGCGAAGCCGATCAGCTCGTCGTGTGCGAACGCGGGCGTGACGACGGTGATGTCGGGCAGGTGCGTCCCGCCCGCGTAGGGGTCGTTGAGGACCCAGCTGGTGCCCTCGCGCTGCGGCTGTCGCGCGATCGCCGCCACCGCGGCCGGCATCGCCCCCAGGTGGACGGGGATGTGCTCGGCCTGCATCACCAGCTCGCCCTGCGGGCTGAACAGCGCGCAGCTGGCGTCGCGGCGCTCCTTGATGTTCGCGGAGTGGCTGGCGCGGATGAGGACGGCGCCCATCTCCTCGCAGGCGGCTCTGAGTGCGCCGGACGCGACGCGCAGCGTTACCGGGTCCATCGCTCGATCCTGATCGTGCCCGACTCCAGTACCTCGCCGCCCCAGCCCGGCGGGACCGCGAGCGTCGCCTCGCGCAGCTCGACGACCGCGGGGCCTTCGATGCGCTCGCCCGGGGCGGGCTCGCCGCGGATGATCTCGGTGTCGCCGTAGATCGTCTCGCGGCGCGTGCGCTCCGCCCCGCTTGCCGCCTTCCCCACGGTGGCGGGGTCGATCTCCGGCCCGGGGAGGGTCGCTGTCGCCCGCAGCGTCACAAGCTCAACCTCAGCCTCAGGGTCACGGTAGCCGTACGCCTCCTCGTGCGCGCGGTGGAAGTCCTCCTCGAGCCGGTCGCTGAGCTCGACCGACAGCTCGAACGCCTGGCCGCGGTAGCGCAGGTCGGCGACGATCCGCACCTCGGCGTCCGGGCTCAGCTCCGCGCGGGCCTTCGCGGCCAGCTCGTCGGCGTGCGCGCGGGCCTGGGAGAGGTCGTGCAGCAGCACGCTGCGCTGGACGTCGCGGCGGCGCTCGGAGACCACCAGGCCGAGCGCGGCCAGCACGCCCGACGCGCGCGGGCAGAGGATCCTCGTGATCCCGAGCTCCTCCGCGATCGCCGCCGCGTGCAGCCCGCCGGCGCCCCCGAAGGCCATCAGCGCCAGGTTGCGCGGGTCGACGCCGCGCTCGACGGTCATCACCCGCAGCGCGCGGATCATCTCGGCGTTGGCGACGCGGACGATCCCTTCCGCGGTCGCGCGCTCGTCCAGGCCCAGCTCGTCGCCCAGCCTGCGGACCGCGGCGGAGGCCGCCTCGCGGTCGAGCGTCAGGCCGCCCGCGATCCCGCCGAGCAGCCCGAGCAGCAGGTTGGCGTCGGTGACCGTGGGCTCCGTGCCGCCGTGGCCGTACGCCGCGGGCCCGGGCCGCGCCCCGGCGCTGCGGGGGCCGACCCGCAGCGCGCCGCCGGCGTCGCGCCAGGCGATCGAGCCGCCGCCGGCGCCGACCGTGTGGATGTCGAGCATCGGCAGCGCCACCGGCCGCCCGCCGACCTCGCGCCCGGACGCCTCGCGCACCTCGCCGCCGAGCACCACGCAGACGTCGCAGCTCGTCCCGCCCATGTCGAAGCACAGCGTGTCCGGCTCGCCCGCCGCGTGCGCGGCCCAGGCGGCGCCGGCCGCCCCGCCGGCCGGGCCGGAGAGCACGGTCAGCACGGCGTGGTCGGCGGCCTTGGCCAGCTCCGCCAGCCCGCCGCTGGACTGCATCACCGCCGGCTCGGGCAGCCCCGCCTCCCGCGCGCGGGACGTGAGGTTGCGCAGGTAGGCGGCGAGCAGGGGGGAGAGGGCGGCGTCCAGCTCGGTCGTGGCCGCGCGCTCGTACTCGCGGAAGGTGCCGACCACCTCGTGGCTGAGCGACACGTGCACGCCCGGCAGCTCCGTTCTCATCGCCTGGCCGAGCCGCTGCTCGTGCTCGGGGTGGCGGTAGGCGTGCAGCAGGCAGACCGCGACCGCCTCGGGCTCGAGCGCGCGGATCGGGCCCAGGTCGAGCTCGAGCGGCGTCTCGACCCCGTCCGGCGTCATCCGCTCGCGCACCCCGACCCGGCGCTCGGGCGGCACCAGCGGCGCGGGGCGGGCCGCGCACAGCCGGTACAGGTCCGCGCGCGCCTGGCGTGCGAGCTCGACGATGTCCTCGAAGCCCTTGGTGGCGACGAACACCGTCCGCGCGCCCTTGCCTTCGAGCAGCGCGTTCGTGGCCGCGGTGGTGCCGTGCGCGAACTCCTCCACCTCCTGCGGCGGCCTCCCGGCGCGCTCGAGCACGGCGCGGACCGCGGCCAGCACCCCCTCGGACTGGTCCTCGGGGGTCGTCGGCGCCTTCGCGGTCACCAGCCGGCCGTCCACGGCCAGCACCGCGTCGGTGAAGGTTCCACCTACGTCCACGCCCAGGAGCATCGGGGCGTGGACGCTATCTCAGGCGGCGAGCTGGACGTCCTCCGTCTCGGCGAGGTGCTGGTGCGAGGGGCAGTAGCCGTTGTGCGCCAGCGGCGTGCGCTGGCAAGGCGTGCCCCGACGGGTCGTCGCGCGGCACTCGAGCCGGTCCGAGACCGGGTTGTTCGCGAAGTACTCGCGCGCGAAGGTCATGTAGCGGTCGACCGTCTTGTAGACCCGCGTTTGCGCAGACATCGGGAAGTAGATCCGGATGTCATTGAAGAGCGTCTTCGTGGGCTTGGCGAAGTAATGCCAATCCGTGGCGAGCCGCTCCACGCAATGCTCACACGAGCGCAGCACGCGCTCATGGTTCTCCATCCCGTCTTGCTCCTCGATGATGTCCGGAGCGAGTTCGCGATAGATCGAACGACTGAAGTGGTACATCCCTCTGTCTCCCCGGGACCGCTCTCTCCGCGGCGGTCCCCTCCGTGGCCCGGTGCGGGAGTCTTTGCCGCACACGTGAAGTCTCGAACGTGGTCTTTGTTGACTTCGCGTTAAGAAGGACCGGCGAGCCAAAGTCCGACGTTTACGGCCACGTCTCCAGGCGCGGGGTTTCCGTGTCGGGATCGAGGATCGTGTGCCGCCGGTCGAGCGCCGGGTCGGGCTCCGGGAACTCCTCGCGGGCGTGCGCGCCGCGGGTCTCCTCGCGGGCCTTGGCGCTGATCGCCACCAGCCGTGCGAGCGGGTGCGGGTCGGCGCTCAGCGCGTCGAGGCCGGCGGCGTTGCGCAGCAGCCCCGCGTGGCGCCAGACGGCCTCGCGGGTCTCGCGCGTCGGGGCTTGGATCGGCTCGCCCGGGTAGGCCTCGGGCGGGCCCGGCGGCGGCTCGTCGAGGCCCTGCAGCGCGGCGCGGCGCCCGAACACGAAGCACTCGCTGAGTGAGTTGGACGCGAGCCGGTTGGCGCCGTGCAGGCCGGTGCAGGCGCACTCGCCGACGGCGTACAGGCGCTCGCCCGCGCGGCCGTGCAGGTCGGTCACGATCCCGCCCATCACGTAGTGGCTGGCGGGGGCGACGGGGACGCGCTGGGTCATCGGGTCCAACCCCGCCTCGCGCAGGGCGCCGACGATGTTCGGGAAGCGGCCCTCGTCGACCATCGTCATGTCCAGGTCGGCCCGGCCGAGTGCGAAGATCGCCCGTGCGACGGCGTCGCGGGGCGAGAGCTCGTCCACGAAGCGCTCGCCGTCCGGGCCGTGCAGGGTCGCGCCCTCGCCGCGGACGGCCTCGGAGATCAGGAAGCCCTCGCGCCCGGGCAGGCCGACGACCGCGGTCGGGTGGAACTGCGTGAACTCGAGGTCGGCGAGCCGCGCCCCGGCCTGGCGGGCGAGCAGCAGGCCCGAGCCGAACGAGCCGGGCGGGTTCGTCGTCCGGCTCCAGAGCGCGGCGGCGCCGCCCGTGGCCAGGATCGTCGCGCGCGCGGTGACGTCCTCGCCGCCGCGCAGCCGGACGCCGCCGTGGCGCAGGATCGCGGCCGCCCGGTGGCCTTCCAGCACCTCGATGCGCGGGTGCTCGGCGACCGCGGCCGACAGCGCGCGCAGGATCCGGCGGCCGGTCGCGCTCCCGCCCGCGTGGATGATCCGGCGCCGGCTGTGGCCGCCCTCCAGGCCGAGCGCGAGGTCGCCGTGGCGGTCGGCGTCGAAGTGCACGCCGAGCCGCTGGAGGTCGTGCACGCGCGCGGGCGCCTCGTCCGTGAGGACCTTGGCGGCGGCGGTGCGCGTCAGGCCGCGTCCGGCGATCAGCGTGTCCTGCAGGTGCAGTTCGGGGGAGTCGTCCACCGCGAGCGCGGCGGCCGCTCCGCCCTGGGCCCAGTAGGACGCGGTCTCGGCCAGCGGGCGGGCCGAGACGAGCGTCACGCGCGCGCCCTCCCGGGCCGCGGTCAGGGCGGCGAAGAGACCGGCCGCGCCGGCGCCGACGACGACGAGGTCGGAACTCACGGCGATAGACAGTACGGTGCTGGCGATGGAGGAGAGCTCACGCCGCGCGCTCTGGCTGCGCCACGACGACATCTTCGCCCACGACGTGCCGGGCCACCCCGAGCGTCCGGCGCGCATCCGCGCGCTCGAGGCCGAGATGAGCGCGCACGGCTGGTTCGG
>Ga0182742_1002837_pt1 | contig 18341 bp, 17 predicted proteins | sample eDN5th37CBELigMG_FD_128880 | JGI IMG/M metagenome (GOLD analysis project Ga0182742, IMG submission 128880) | Enriched Miracle-Growth compost microbial communities from Emeryville, California, USA - eDNA 5th pass 37_C BE-Lig MG (version 2)... ...
TAATAGCTGCCTCTTCAAGCTCTTTAGGAATCGATAAAAAATACGATCTCATTAAAAAAATAGCAAATGGCAGTTGGAAGGCAACATATGGAATGATTAACGCTCCATACGTATTATAAAGTCCAACTCCTTGTAGCAGCTTGTATAGAGGAATCAGACTGACTTGTGGCGCAAGCATTAAGCCACTTAAAATAATGATTAATAAAATATTCTGTCCCTTAAAGCGAAATCTACTTAATCCATAAGCTGCCATTGACCCAAACAGTAATACCGTAACAACCGACACGACGGTTATAAACACACTATTAAAAAAGTATTTTCCTATTCCCGCATCCCATGCAGCTTTATAATTTTCCCACACCCATTCTTCAGGAAGTGACCAGGTGTTTAAAAAGAAATCACTATTTGTTTTTAACCCGCTTAAAGCAAGCCAAATAATTGGATAGATAATCACTAAAGAAAACAAACTAAACCACACGAAGATGATCACTTGGAAAATTCTATTTTTTAGTATTGTCATCCCGTTATTCCACCTCCTGTCCCGATTTTCCCAACTTCATTTGGATGAGGGATAGAGTTAGGGTGATGATAAAAATAATCGTCCCAATCGTGGATGCATAACCCATTTCATCGTTTCGAAAAGCTGAACGGTACAACATCGTTCCTAGAACCTCTGTTGATCTTCCCGGTCCACCAAACGTCATCACATATACCTCATCAAAAACCTTGAAAGCTCCAATGACGGTAATAACACTACCAACCAAAATCATTTCCTTAATTTGAGGTAAGGTAATATGAAAAAACGAATTGATCTTTGAGGCACCATCAATCATGGCTGCCTCATAATATTCCATCGGGATTTTCTGCATAGCAATGAGAAAAAGCATGGTCATATATCCTGTATATTGCCACTGCGACACGGCCACCACTGCATATATGGCTGTTTTACTATCTCCTAACCAGGAATGAGCCCACTCCGATTGTCCAATGACGTTTAACACTCCATTCACTAATCCGATTTCCGGATTATAAATCAGCTGCCACATTAAGCCTACCACCGCAATCGATATAACAGAGGGAATAAAGAATACGGTTCTAAAAAAAGGTTGAAACCTTCTAATCAGTTTATCCTCTAATATAGCAGCTATAATGATTCCCCCACCGACCTGGCAAATCAATGAAATAATCGCGTAAAGGGAATTATTTTTCAATGCGGTAAAAAACACTGGATCTTTAAAAAGCCTTACGTAGTACTCGAATCCGACGAACGTTTTTCCTGCCTCAAAGGAATTCCACCTAAAAAAACTATTGTATAAATTAAGGACAATCGGTAGAAATACAATAAACAGGATTAGAAGGAGTGCTGGCAAAATAAAAAGGAATGCCGTTCGGCCGTTTCTATATGTTTCTTTCATCCTTCTCCCTCCTATGAGGGGGCAAGTAATCAGTAGGGACTACCTGCCCTGTTCTCTTTATTCCACTTCACTCTGCACTTGTTTAGCTACGGCTTGAACTTCTTTAATAATTTCCTCTGGAGATTTTGATCCATCAAGAAGTAATTGAATGTTTGATAGATACACGTCTGCCACTTTCGCATGAACATCTGTATCCAACCACTCAGCCATTCCCTCTGCTTGCTTCATATATTCCACACCTTCTGCCACTTGCTTTAGAGCCGTGTCTGGGTTTGTAGCTCCTTCAATTGGACTCGGCCAACCAATATCCTTCACAAGTTTTAATGAGTTTTCTTTACTTGTTAAAAACTTTAAGAACTCTACTGCTTCTTTTGGATGTTTCGTTTTCGAAGAAACAATAAATCCATCTGGAGCACCCGTAATATAATTTTGACTTCCATTTCCATCAGCTATAGACGGCATCGGGAAGAATCCCCAGTTCCCTTTCAAGGCGTTTTCAACATCTTGAAATTCTTCCAATTCCACGTAGAACATAGCCCCTTTTCCTGCAAAAAACATTTGCTTTACCATATCGTGGGAACTAGAGTTTACGTTATCCATAAAATAGCCCTTTTCGTTCAGTTCTGCTAGCATTTCCATCGCTTTTACATAGCCGGAATCTGTGAACTCTCCTGAACGAGGATTATAATCATTCATTCGAACTTCCTGATCCACCATCTTCTGGTTCAGTCCTGTTAAGTAGTGAATAGCAGCCCAAGGACTTTCATTTCCTAACATAAGAGGTGTTTCGCCTTCTTCTTTTAAGGTGTCGAGAACTTCTAAAAACTCATCCCATGTTTTAGGTGCTTGCAGACCATGCTTATCAAATATCTCTTTATTGTAAACAAAGAACTTCCCATTGAATCTTAAAGGAATTCCGTAATTCTTCCCGTCAGATGAAAATGGTTGCAGGGAAGCCGGAATAAAACTGTCTTTCCATGCGGCGTCTTCTTCTAAATATGGGGTAAGATCTAAGGCGGCATCGGCTCGTACAAATTTCCTAGCAAACTCACCTGACCAAGAGAACATGATGTCTGGAACCTCGCTTCCTCCAAGAATCACACGAAGTTTATCTTTAATCGGTTCGTCAGCGATGGCTTCCATCTTGATTTTAATATCTGGATTTTGACTCTCGAATTCTTTTACAACTTCTTCAAAATATGGGGCGTATTGTGGTTGAGGCCATTTATGCAAAAATTTTAAGACAATCTTATCCGAATCATTTTCATTTGATGAGGTAGAACTGGAACAACCCGTAATGACCAATGCCAACATAAGCATACACACAATTAATATTTTTGTTCTCATTCATTGACCCTCCTTATTGTTTTAAGCATAAATTCTTTAAGGTGTTTAAAATCTACCACCTCCGTATTCTTACTTATCTATGATTCTTAAATTCTTTTAATAAGAATTTAGAATTCAATACCAAACCCAAATGCCCCGTCTACTAAGCATGTTTGAGCGGCAAATTTTGCTCCTGCTTCAAGGCTTTGTTTGATTAACTGATCCTCATTCACCTTTATCTTTTTCCCTTTTAAGTACTCAAGGATAAAAGCCGTGAAAAAAGAATCTCCTGCGCCAAGAGTATCCACTGGTTTGACATAATGGGGCTTCTGTTCAAAAAAGTTTGTCCCGTTAAACACCATTGCTCCTCTAGAACCCATCGTCCCAATAGCCATCGAACTTCCTAAAGAACACACGAGTGTTAACAAGTCTTTTATTTCATTTGTTTGTAATTGACCACACGAGAGAAGGCTAATATCTACATGAGGGCAAATCTCATTTAAAACGCTTTCATTATAATCAGTCGAAAAATCGAAAGATACTCGAATACCAGTTTCCTTTAACTTGTGTAGTTCTCCCTCCATTCCGCTATAAATGCTGCTATGAGCCAATTCAAATGTTTGGATATAATTCAAATCTTCTTGTGTGAGAATGATAGGATGAGAATTTTGCACACCTCCATCATTCCCTCCGATAAATACTCTGTCCCCGTCGACAAGATCGACCGCAGCAAAGCCATTTTCCCCAGAATGCTGTCGGCAATGAGAAATATCGATTTCCAAATCATTAAGCGTGTGAATAATATGATTTGCAGCTTTGTCATCTCCAAAAACACCTAGATAAGCTGCCTCTACTCCAAGTTGCTTAGCATAAACGCTAAAGTTAAGTGCATTTCCTCCTGGATACATGATTCTCTTATACATATACTTATCCACTACATTATCTCCAACCCCAATGACTCTCATTACTTTCCCTCCCCTTGTCTTTTAATGGTGGTATATACCATTTTTATTAACCTGAAATGAATCTCATTTCAGATGTAACTCGGAATAAAATCTAACAATGTCACTTCTAGTTAGTGATGTTGAGAATTCAATTGATTGGCCTTTGTCATCGTAGGCAACAGCTTCACGTAACACACATGGACTCTCGGATCGAATTCTAAGTAATTTACTATCACTTTCTTCTGCTAGTTTCACCTTCATATATTCTTTGGCCTTTACTAGCGTAATACCATATTCACTTTCTAACATTTGATAAAGCGAATGATTGTTTGTAATCCGGAGATCAATGCCTGGACAGAATTTATAAGGAATAAAGGATTCTTCAATAGAAATGGGGATTCCATTCACATTTCGCAAACGCTTAATGATCACAATTTCTTCACCTACTGAGATATGTAGCTTATTAGCTATACCTGGTTTTACAGGACTTCTTTTAATAGAAAGTACTTGAGTACTTGGTGTTAACCCCCTGCCCAACATCGTTCTTGTAAAGCTATTAAAAGTAATAAAATCCATTTCAATTTTATAATTAGAAATAAAGGTTCCCGCACCAACTCTTCGTTCCACTACTCCTTCTCTTTCTAAAATGGAAAGCGTATGTCTTGCTGTCATCCGACTGATCCCATATTGTTCAGCCAACTCCCTCTCGGATGGGAGCTTATCTCCATGCTTTAGTTTCCCGCTTTCAATATCATCAATGATTTTATCTTTTAATTGTTGATAAAAAGGTGTTTCTTCTTCCCCTTTATACATTCCCTCACCTGCTTCAAATGGTTAAAATACTTTGAAAAATATATTTACATTATATAGGAAAATTCTATGCTCTGTCCTTAGCTTTTCAAAAGTCAATTTGGTATATACCATTTAAAGTAAGTAGGAAATACAAGCTCTGTAGAAGAAGTAATGCATATTAATTGGTAGGATTTGATTGTAGGATTTCTTTGAAAGCGATTACACTCTTATTAAATTTAGAATAGTTCAAATATTCAGTGTTGTCAACAAAACCATAGAATCTTTTTTGATTTTTCCATCAACAATTTCCAACATTATTTTTAAAACGAACTCAAAACTCTTTTTTTTGCATAACAGAAAAGGCGTGATCAATAGAATCACGACCTAAAAAATGATTGCCTAACAACCACATTATTATTTTCCATCTCCTAATTTAATTTCCTCTTCATCCCATTAATTTTATTAGATTAGTTTAAAATTTGCTGGTTGAATTCCAATCCTTTAAACTCCATTGGCAAACCAACATAATTTTCGGCCAAACTTCTTGCAGCCGCCTTGGAAGATGTAACATAGTCAAGCTCAGCGATTTGAATTCCATATTCGTACGGTGTCTGTTCAACATTTCTATGTAGCATCGTTGTCATCCACCAGGAGAATCGCTGGGCTTTCCATACTCTTTGCAAACAAATAGAAGAGTAACGTTCCAAAGTTTCTTCGTTTCCTGCATGATAAAACTCACTGATTCCTTTTGCTAATACTTGAATATCAGCCACGGCTAGATTCAGCCCCTTCGCACCAGTTGGCGGTACAATATGTGCGGAATCACCAGCTAGAAATAATCTTCCATACTGCATCGTTTCACAAACAAAGCTTCTCATTGCCACAATATTTTTCTGAATAATCGGTCCATCAATCATTTTCCATCCATCTGAAGTATCCACCCTTGCATGTAGCTCGGACCAAATTCTGTCATCTGACCAATTCGCAATATCGTCTTTTGGATCAACTTGAAGGTAGTGGCGTTGAATCTTAGGGGTACGAGTACTTAATAGTGCAAAGCCTCGGTCGTGGTGAACGTAGATAAGTTCTGGATGTACTGGTGGAGTTTCGGTAAGAATTCCTAGCCAACCAAAGGGATAGATTTTTTGTTTTTCCACTCTTTCTTCTTTTGGTATCGCTTGGCGGCTTGGTCCATGAAACCCATCACAGCCTGCAATGAAATCGCATTCAATTTGTTCTACCTCAGTCCCATTTTCCTGTATGAAGCTAATAGTTGGAGAGTTCGTCTCAACATTGTGGAGTTGAACATCTTTTACGTTAAAGTAGATCTTTCCACCAGCCTTTAGGCGAGCTTCAAGCAAGTCCTTAATCACCTCATGTTGAGGATAAAGCATAATTCTCTTTCCATCGGTCAATTCATTCATATCAATTCTATGTCTGCGGCCATTAAACTGAAGTTCAATTCCATGGTGAATATGTCCTTCTCTCATCATCCTACTTCCAATTCCTGTACTATTAAGCAAATCAACTGTACCTTGCTCGAGCACTCCTGCACGAATCGTCCCCTCAATTTCTTCCTTCGATCGATTTTCAAGAATAATCGAGTCAATTCCTTGAAGATGCAGGAGATGGGACAGCATTAATCCAGCTGGCCCCGCTCCAATGATACCTACTTTCGTTCGCATAAAATCACCTTCCTTTTGTTGTTAACGCTTACACAACTACTAATTAATAGACATTTATTTCTTTACCGCTTTACTATCTTCCATTGCTTCCAAGCCTACGACCTTTTTGGAATCAAAGGTTAGTAATACGTTCCAACTTCCAGACGATTGCCCATCTGCTAAGTATGCAACCTCATCATCCTTTTGAAGCATGCTAAACAACATAGCTAGATGGCGTCCGCCAGACTCAACCCTAGCCATCCTTGCATATTCAGGTAACATTTCGTAAGCAGATTGATAGTCTTTGCTCATTACGAACTCGATGAATTGCTTATCTAGAGAGTGCTCCGCAACGGTTGGCTTATTATGTCGGCCGCGCACTAAATTATGAGATAAAGCGCCACTCGATACAAATACGACCTTTTTTTCGGTTGCATGCAAGACTTTAGCAATCTCTTGACCCCATTTATATGTTTCTTCGATACTAGCAGCAAGAGTAACTGATAGATTAATGATAGGAATATCTTCTTTCGGTACAAGATACCTTAGTGGGACAACTGTTCCGTAATCCCAAATATAATAGGGATCATTTACTCCTTGTACTTGTAAACCAGCATTCACTCCAGCTTGCACAAGCTGGTTTGCCAAATCAGCATCTCCTGGATAATAATATGGAATATCCTTAATTAGATCGGGAGCTTCATAGGCTGTTAAAATCCCTTTATGCTCAGGAGTGCAATCTACATAATGGAAGAAAGTAGATGGCCAATGGCAGGATACTAACACAATGACATCGGGAGCAATTCTTTCAATATCTTTTGCCACCTCTTTTAATCCTTCTACCATATTTCTTTGAAAATCCGGTACTGCATCCTCATGGCAGATACTTGGAACATGTGGAACTAATGTACATAACTCAATAGTCATAGTGAACCTCCTATTATAGTCTTTACGATTTTGACTTTGGAACTCCTGCTACTCCCCAATGAGTTTTCGGAATCTCTGTGACTAATACTCGAATACTCTCTTTTGGAGCGTCCAATGTTTCAGCAACCGCATTTGTAATATTCTGAATCACTTCCGCAATTTTCTCCTCTGGTCTGCCTTCCATCATTTGAACTTGAATGATTGGCATAAGATGCCTCCTTTCTCATATGTTATAACTAATCTGTCACCACGAAAGATACTTCACCTAATCCATCGAACCGACCAGTGACAACATCTCCTTTTTCTAGCAAAATAGCACTGGTTATCGCTCCAGATAAAATCACATCGCCCTTACGAACTTTTTCGCCTTTACGTGAAAGCATATTAGCTAGCATCGCAATCGCTTCCGCTGGGTGTCCAAGTACAGCCGCTCCTGCACCTAGTTCCTTTATTTCACCATTAATAGAAAGTGTCACTCCTACTAAATCAAGATCAAATTTGTCTGGCTTATGAAAAGATGTTCCGAAAACGACTCTAGATGTGGAAGCATTATCAGAAATGACATCTGGTAAAGTAAATTGAAAATTAACATACCGACTGTCAATCAGTTCAAGAGCTGGAATAACATATTCTGTTTTTGACAACACATCTGCTGCTGTCACGTTTGGTCCTTCAATGTCTTCTCCAATTACAAAAGCAATCTCTGCTTCTACTTTTGGGTGAATCATGTCCTGTAGATGAACCTTTCCACCATTTTCAATCAACATATAATCAAACACATATCCATAGATGGGCTCATTTACATTCATTTGCTGCATTTTTGCTTTGCTAGTTAAACCCATTTTAGGTCCGACAATTCTTCTCCCTTCTTCTAGCTTAATATTGACGAGCTCCTGTTGGACGAGATATCCTTCTTCCACGGAAAGATCCGGTTTGATATTCTCTGTTACTTTTACGACCTCGCGTTTCTCTTCTTCACCAGCAATCAAATATTTAGCAATCTCTTTATATTCCACTGTCGCCATCACATTTCCTCCTTATAATCCCGCCGTTTGTAGTTTTTTGGCAAGTTCTGCCGCTACATCAAGAATCATATCCTCCTGACCGCCAACCACTTTCATTTTTCCAAGTTCAACGAGAATATCACGGGAATCAATTCCAAATTTTCTGGCTGCTGCCTGTGCGTGTAATAGAAAGCTAGAGTAGACGCCCGCATACCCCAGCACCAAACCGTCTTTTGTGATTTCTTGTGGTTTTTCTAAGATAGGAGCAACGATTTCCTCCGCTACATCCATCATTTTGTAAAGATCTACTCCTGTTTGAATTCCTAAGCGGTCAAGCACTGCTACGAGTACTTCAGTCTGAGTATTTCCTGCACCAGCACCAAGACAGCGAATACTTCCATCAATCCGTCTGGCACCTTCTTCAATCGCGGTAATACTGTTTGCCACTGCTAATGATAAGTTGTTATGGGCATGAAACCCAATATCAATCGAAAGACTTTGTCTAAGCGCACGGATTCGCTCCTTCACTTCATGTGGCAAAAGAGTTCCCGCAGAATCAACCACATACACACTATCCGCACCGTAACTTTCCATAAGCTTCGCTTGCTCTACTAACTTTTCCGTTGGAGCCATATGAGACATCATTAAGAAGCCTACCGTTTCAAGACCTAAGTCTTTTGCAAGAGCAATATGCTGTGGGGCCACGTCGGCCTCTGTTACATGAGTCGCCACCCTCACCATCTTGGCACCAAGCTGTGCCGCATGCTTTAATTCTTGCTTCGTTCCAATTCCGGGAATAAGAAGAACAGAGATTTTAGCCTGCTTTACTGTTGCAGCAGCTGCTTCAATTAATTCCATTTCATTTGTTCGAGAAAATCCATATTGCAATGAGGATCCACCTAAACCATCTCCGTGTGAAACTTCAATATAAGGAACATTTGCTTCGTCTAACCCCTTTGCCACTTGAGTGACCTGTTCCACTGTGAATTGATGCCTAATGGCATGACTACCATCCCTTAATGCAACCTCTGTCAGTATTACATCACGTTTTTCTTCCATTTTAGCTCCTCCTTTCTCTTATACAATGGCTTGTGAAATTTTACGTTTTGCCCATTCTTCCGCAACTTTCACAGCAGCTGCCGTCATAATATCAAGATTTCCAGAATACTTCGGCAAATAATCTCCTGCGCCTTCTACCTCAATAAATACAGTCACATGGTTTCCGTTGAAGATGGGTTCTTGTCTTAACTTATACCCAGGTACATATTCTTGCACTTGTTTTTCCATTTCTTTAATGGAACGAGTAATCCCAACTTCATCCACGTGATCCCCTTTTACTAAAACATGGATAGTGTCTCTCATCATGATCGGAGGCTCGGCTGGATTCAGGATAATGATTGCTTTTCCTACTCTGGCACCACCAATTTTTTCAATTCCACGAGCGGTCGTTTCTGTGAACTCATCAATATTTGCCCTTGTTCCCGGACCCGCACTTTTACTAGAAATGGTTGCAACAATTTCCGCATATTCCACTGGTTGGACAGCGTGTATCGCATGAACCATTGGAATCGTCGCCTGGCCCCCACACGTAATCAGATTAATATTATCTGCGTCTACATGCTCTTTTATATTTACAGGCGGGACAACAAGTGGCCCAACCGCTGCTGGTGTTAAATCAAGAACCTGTTTTCCTGCCTCTCGCAAAAGCTTTGCATGCCTTATATGTGCTTTCGCTGACGTTGCATCAAACACAATATCTGCGAGTTCCGGACGTTCTAAGAATCCTTTTAATCCACTATCAATCGTTTCATATCCAAGCTCTCTCGCTTTTTTTAACCCGTCAGAATTAGGATCAATTCCAATTACCGTCGTTAACTCTAGAACCTCTGACCGCCCAAGCTTCACCATGAGATCTGTACCAATATTCCCTGATCCAAGAATGGCCACCTTCACTTTGCCCATAACACCCATCCTTTCCTATTAAAAATGAACTTTTACTTCCCCAAGATGTGCAAATCTAGCAGAGAATGAATCTCCAGCTTTCGCATCTGCAGCTGCCGATAGTGCGCCAGATAAAATGATTTCTCCTGCTTTAAGAGGAATTCCAAATTCAGATAATTTATTTGCTAGCCAAGCAACACATGTAGCTGGGTTTCCAAGAGCAGCAGCTCCCACTCCGGTATTGACGATTTCATTGTTTCTTGAAAGCACCATGCCAAGCAATTCTAGATTGATTTCGTCCACCTTGGCTTTTCTGTCTCCAAGTACGTAAAAACCGGAAGAGGCATTATCTGCAATCGTATCAGGAAGCTTAATCTTCCAATCCTTCACTCTACTATCTACAATTTCAAGTGCGGGGACAATATAATCTGTTGCTTGTAGGACATCGAGCGTCGTAATATTTGGCCCTATTAAGTCCTTTTTTAGAACAAAGGCGAGTTCAGCTTCGACCTTTGGTTGCAAGACTTTCTCGATCGAAATCGTACCCCCATTTGTTACTTCCATACTGTCTAGCAAATGACCATAGTCTGGTTCATCCACCCCGAGAAGCTTTTGCATAGCAAGTGAGGTAAGTCCGATTTTCTTCCCAATAATTTTCTGTCCTTGTTCCACTTTCATTTGAATGTTTTCTAGTTGAATATGATAAGCTTCCGTTACTGATAGATTTGGATCTAAAATCGTAAGCGGATTGGTTCCAACTCCCGTTTTTTCCGCATCAGATAAAAGGGCAGCATATTCTTTGATTTTATTGGTTACAATAGACATTTCCTTCCCCCACCTTTCCTATAGTTTGATCGTAATATTAGACAATTCAGAGTAGAAATCAAGGCTATGCATTCCTCCGGTTCTACCAATTCCACTATTTTTCATTCCACCAAATGGGGTTCTTAGATCTCTCAGGAACCATGTGTTTACCCAAATAATACCCGCTTCAATTTCGTGTGCCACTCGGTGTGCACGTCGCAGATCATTTGTCCAGATCGTTGCACTTAACCCGTAATGTGTATCATTTGCCTGCATGATCACTTCTTCTTCCATATCAAATGGCATAACCGTTACAACAGGTCCAAATATTTCTTCACGAACACAACGAGAAGTGCGATCAAGACCTGTGATAATTGTTGGTTCAAGGAAATAACCTTTTTCTATTCCTTCTGGTCGCTTTCCACCGGTGAGAATATTCGCGCCATCATTACGAGCAATCTCTATATAGCTATTTACTCTCTCGTAGTGCTCCTTGCTAACTAACGCACCTACATTGGTCGCTTCGGCAAGAGGATCACCCACTCTTAATTCTCTTACTTTGTCAGCGAATTTATTGATAAATTCATTGTAAATTGGTCTTTCAACATAAATGCGAGATCCGCAAAGGCAAACTTCCCCTTGATTGATGAAGCTAGATTTAATCGTTGTTTCAATCACTTCATCCAGATCAGAATCAGCAAAAATGATATTTGGATTTTTACCGCCTAACTCATAAGACAGCTTTTTCAACGAGTCAGCTGCAGCTTTCATAATACTAGCCCCAGTACTTGGTTCTCCTATGAAGGAAATGGCATCAATATCTGGATGTTCAGAGATTGCTCCACCTGCAGAATTTGGACCAAACCCGTGTACTAGATTTACGACTCCATCTGGAACGCCTGCCTCTTTACAAATCTCCATAAGTACCGTTGCTGTCATCGGAGTCCATTCTGCTGGTTTAATAACCGCCGTGTTCCCCATACCAAGGCAAGGAGCCAGTTTCCAGGTGAGAAGTAATAATGGTAGATTCCATGGCTTTATAATTCCAACAACCCCTACTGGTCGACGGTAGGCATAATGAATCGCTTGATCATCCTGTTGGTATGCATCTGTTCCAACAGACGTAATATAATCGGCGAAAAAGTGAAAATTATATGCTGCACGCGGAACATCAATTTTATTAGCTAAGGAAAATGGCTTGCCCGTGTCCAATGATTCTAGCATTGCCAATTCTTCTTGCCTTTCAAGAATCAAATCACCAATGCGGCGAAGGATTTTAGAGCGCTCAACCAGGGTCATCTTTTTCCACGGTCCATTCAATGCTCTTTTTGCTGCACGAACGGCAAAGTCTACCTCCTCTTTTCCTCCTTCTGCCACTGTGCCTAATACTTCTTCTGTTGCTGGATTGATATTTTCAAAGGTTTTATGATTTTGTGATTCAACAAATTGACCATTAATAAAATGTAAGCAATTGATCGCTTTCACTTTCGTTTCTACCTGCATGCTGTGTGTCCTCCTAATAATAAATTATTTTTTATTAACTACATGGTAACGCTTACTATCAGCACCAACAACGCCCTTGTTGCTCTATACGCAACAATCTTTATTTTTTTGAAAATTTAATTAAAATACCTCCTTTTTATCAGGAGGCAGTGTATTAGTTACTACTATTTTTATAGAAACATACTCATATTCATCGTCGTGATTACCGATTGATCTGGGAAAATCGTACGTGAGGAGATTTTCCACACACCATTTACTTTTCGAATGATATCATTTCGCTCCCCAAACATTTGTTCAATATCGGTCGTAGAGGCTCTGCTTCTCATAAATAAGAAATAGCTTCTTACCTTGAACTCATCTTCCTTTTCCGTTCCCTCTACAGTTACATTAGTAATAAAATGCCGCTGCCTAGTTGCCGGGTTTTCTACCCAAGCAGATTTTGTATACAAGCGATTGGCTCTAGTAGTTAGAGAGACTTTCGTTTCTTCAAAGAAAGCCATATCTTTAGAAATATCATCCACCCCTACACCTTCTACCGTTTCTCTCAATGGCATTCTGTATACGAGGTCATCCGTGAGTAATTCCAACCATTCCTTGTACTTACGATTGTCGAGGAAATACGCTTCTCTATTTAGTAATGTTGTGATCTCAAGATGGAGCTCGGGTGTCACCTTTCTCTCAATATCTAGATTCATTGCTTAACCTCCTCTTTAAAGAGTCCCTTGGAGATCATATCGAGCCATTGTTCGTGCATCCGTCTTGATAAAGCGTCTATATAAGTCGTTGGATAAGCAGTTCCCGGTCCTGGGAAATTCTCGTCAGGTTTCACGTGCGAGTACCCCATTAAATAATTGCTCACACTATTGTAGTTCAATTCTTTATCTCTCATCATTAAGCCTTTACTTACTTCAACAATTCGGGCCCATGTTTCGGTATCATCTTGTTCTAGTGTTCCACTAGGTCCAAAAGAACCTAGATACCCTCTATAGGCAGCCTCTTTATATTCCTCTGGTGCTGCCTTATCAATTAAAAACCAGCACCAAACCTCAACCTTATCTGGTCCAAGCGGTCTCCACATTCGAAAGTTCAAGTAGTTATGTAAGTGACCTTCCGTTCCGTGAATCGGACTTACAAATGATAGATTTGGATAAACTCCCCCCACGAAAACAGTGACTTTCGATTGAACATCTAACTGTTCAGGGGTTAAATGCTTCTCAAACAATGGCCACATAGACTCGGGCATTCCTTGGAAAGGTACTCTTGCTTTTCCTGTCTTTGAGGTTATCACATTAATACCATGTGCATTTTTCATCACCACTTGATGTCCATAGCCAGCATATAGAGGGTCTTCTGGACTAATTCCCATTTCAACCGTGGAGCGGTGAGTCGTTTGCACATGATACGGATCAGCAGCAAAGTTTTCAGCAGTCGCCTTCCAATTTGCTTTCGCTACCCAGCGCTGTGGAAGACCTCGCACTTCCATCCCACCACTTCTGCCAAGAAGAATATCTAAGTACCATTTCATCTCCCCTAGATAATCTTCAAGAGGTTCCGCATTTATATCAAGATTTCCAAAGATCATCCCTTGATACATTTCAACTTGAGGGATCGGCCTTAACCCCCACTCTGATTTATCCATTTCTTCCCCATACACTTTGTTTCCGGCCACAATCCCCACTAATTCGCCGTTCAAATTATAGCTCCATCCATGATAAGGACAAGTAAAGGTTTTTTTATTCCCTCGATCGGCTGTACATAACTGTGTTCCACGATGGGTGCATGAATTTAAAAATGCTTTAATTTCACCTTCTCGAGTTCTAACTAACAGGACCGGATCATTAACCATCCAGCGTGTCACATAGCTTCCTGGTTCTTTGATTTCCGTTTCGTGGCCAAGAAACTGCCAGGAATGTCCATAAATCTTTTCGATTTCTAGATCATAAATATCTGGATCCGTTAACACCCATTGTGGAAGCAGGCCTTCATCCATTTTTTCTTTTAATAAGTGAAATGCTCTTTCATCCAATGTTTTCTTGATCATCTGGATCAACCCCTCCTTAGTTCCCTATTCAATCAAACCTGGTAAATAAGTGACGATTTCTGGGAAAATAATTAGAACAATGGTAAATGCAACCATGGTAACAATAGCTGGGATAACTCCTTTGAAAATTTGTTGAATGGGGACATCTTTTACCACACCGCTAATAATGTAAACGCTTAATCCAAGAGGCGGTGTAAGAACTCCAATATTAAGCACCATCACCATAATGATTCCGAACCATAATCCATCAAATCCTAATTGAGTAATCAAAGGATAAACAATAGGAAGAGTGAGTACCATGATGGCAATTCCCTCTAAAAACATTCCTAAAATAAAGTAGACTACAAGAATCATTGCCATGATGAGATAAGGAGAAACGTCTAGTGATCCGACAGTCGTTGTTAAATACATCGGTATTTGGCTTAACGCTAAGAATTTTCCGAATAACGATGCTCCGATCAGAATTAAAAACAGCATAACCGTCAATCGGATCGATTCATCTAAGGAAGAAATGAGCCCTTTAAAACTCAATCGCTTTGTTAATAGTGTGAGGAAAAAGGCACCAATGGCTCCAATTCCACCAGCCTCACTTGGAGTGAATACACCAAAGTAAATTCCCCCAATACTAATCGCAAATATCAATAGGAAAGGCCAAACACTTTTTAAAGAGGAGAATTTTTCCTCGATAGTCGCCTTCTCCACTTTCGTAGGGGCAATGGAAGGGTCTAAGCGAACTTGGATGTTGATCATCAGCATAAAGAGAAGAGTCATGATGATTCCCGGTACCAAACCCCCAATTAATAGAGGACCGATTGGCTCTGACGTTAATGCTCCATATAAAATCAAGATAACACTGGGAGGAATTAATATCCCCAGAGTGCCACCTGCTGCAACTGCTGCCGTAGAAAAGGTCGTCCGGTAATTGTATTCTTTCATTTCAGGAATCGTGATCTTTGCCAAAGTAGCTGTCGTTGCATTGGAAGAGCCAGATATGGCTGCAAAAATGGAGGCTGCACCGACTGTAGCAATCGCAAGACCACCACGAAAATGGCCAATCCACTTATCAACCGCATTAAACAGATCCTTCCCTAGACCTGTGTTAGACATAAACATTCCCATTAATATAAACAGCGGAATAACACTTAACCCATAGTTATTAGAAGTACCAAAAGCAGAGGATCCAAGCTGTGACAATCCGACCTGCCAGTCAGATAGCCAAGATACACCTAAAAATCCTACTAAAAATAAAGAAAGACCTACAGAAACCCTTAATAAGATGAGAACCAAGAGTAACACAATTCCTAGTACCCCTATCATTTCTGGACTCATTTTTTCACCACCTTTAGGAAAGATTTTAACGAATCGACTAGATACGTTAATGTAAAACAAACCGCACCGACTATCGCAAGTGTAACGAACAAATAAAGAGGTAGTCCAAGATCTCCACTTAATTCATTTCCGAAATAGATCCTCTTCGTATATTCGAATAATTGCCAAGAGGTTAGGGACATAAGGATAAATAAGATGAGGGAAGTTAGAGCATAAAGTGCGTGCTGAACCTTTGCTGGCATCATATTTGTTAAAAAGTCAATTTCAATATGATCTTTTTTCAGTTGTGCCGAACCAAGGCTAAAGAAAATGATTATGGCTAGCGCCAATCCAGTTAGTTCGTACGTTCCTGTAATTGGCTTATTAAAAAAATATCGACCGAACACATCTGCCGTCGTAAGAAACATTAATAGAAACAAAATGATACTTGAAACTTTATGAAGAACATTATTTAAAGTAGAAACGACTTTCTCGAATGGATGAATAACTTTTTCTAAAAAGGAAACTTCGTCAAGAGCCGAAGCTCTCAACGAAACATCCTTTCTTACTTCTTGTTCCATTACCTACACCTCCAAATTGGAAGACTATTATTCTTCAATAAGCTTTACTGTTTCATCGTAAATCTTCTGACCATCTACCCCTTTTGATTTCATATCAGATAACCATTTTTCCTTTACATCCTCAGAGTTATCCTTAAATTTTTGAAGTTCACTCTCTTCCAGACTAATAAATTCTACACCTGCATCTTTCGCTTCTGTTTCCGCTAAGCCCTTTTGATAATCAAACGCTGCCCCTGCCATTTTCGCCATTGGCTCACCAAGCAGTTCTTCTTCAATGAGCTTTTGATCTTCTGGAGAAATCTTATTCCAGCTATCTTTGTTCATAGCAACGTAGAAAATACTAGTGTTGAAGTTTCCTAATGTAACGTAATCAACCAAATCGGTTAGGTTAAAATCTTTAATAGCTGCAACAGGTAAGACTCCCCCATCAATCACACCCTTTTGAAGGGCATCATAAATTTCTGGTGCTGGTAAGGAAACGGGAGTTGCTCCCCATGACTTAATCATTTCACCTGCTTCAACAGACGGAGTTCGAAGCTTTAAACCTTTCACGTCCTCAAAGCTTCTGACTGCTTTTCCTTTTGTGATAATCGCGTACGGATCAGCTGCGTGAACCCATAACAACTTTAAATCGTCATATTCCTTTTGGATTTCAGGGAACGTATCATAAAGCTTTTGAGCAACAGCACTCAACTCTTCTCCCGTTCCGTTTGCAAGGAATGGAAGCTGAAGAACTGAGTGGGTTGGAAACTTTCCAGCATTATACCCATGTAACCCCCAACCCGCATCCATGATTCCAGTTGTAATATTGTCTAACGTATCCTTAGGACCACCAAGAGCTCCACCCGGATAGATTTGAAATTTCACTCGACCATCGGTAAGCTTTTCTACTTCTTCACTGAACGGTTTCATTGCCTTCGAATCTTGTACATGGTCAGGAGAGTTCATGTGCCCCATCTTAAAGGTAATTGATTTTGTATCCGATGCAGCTTCGTCTCCCCCAGAGCTTTTCGAACAAGCTGACACAAATACTAGTAAAATCAAAGTTAACATAGTAAAACTAAGCTTCATCCCTCTTTTCAACATCTTACATCCCCCTCTTCGCTTGGTTAAAACGCTTACATTTTGTTGTTTAGAAAAATCTTTTCTCTTAAGTTGGAAAGGATTCTCCTAAAATTTATCAATCTTCACATTTTTTATCTTACTCACTACTTTTTACGCTATCAACATTAAAGTTGCTCTATGCGCAACAAAACTCAAAAAATTTATTTTATTTTAAACTTTATAAATATTCACTTTATTTATTTGAATTTATTTGCTATATTCTCCACTATAGAGAAACAAACTGCGTTCTGTTTCAAATGATGAAAAAAAAGGAGGATACTAGATGGTTACGGAAAAACAGGAAGACCAGCATTTATCATCTGTAAAAAATGCTTTGCGAATATTACGAAGCTTTACGATGGAAGAGCCTGAAAAGAAGATTAGCGATTTATCTACTACTCTTGGTATTAATAAAAGCACGGTGAGCAGGACCATGGCCACGTTAGCTTCTGAGGGATTTGTCTATAAAGATCCAGAGTCAAGAAAGTATCGACTCGGCCTATCCATCCTTTCCTTAAGTGGAATCGTTAATAGTCATATGGACATTTATAAAGAATCACAGTCCGTACTAAACCGTCTGGTAGAAAGTATAGGTGAAACCGCCCATATTTCTGTACTCGATAATGATGAAGTCATCTATCTTCAAAAGGTCGATTGCCACCACCCTGTTCGTGTATTAACGAATGTTGGAAAAAGAAATCCTCCTTATTGCACGAGCTCAGGCAAGGTGTTATTAGCCTACGCGGATGATCAACTAGTCGATAGAGTCATTGAAAAAGGCTTAACAAGATATACGAAAAACACCATTACCGATCCTAGTAAACTTCGAGCCCATTTAAAACAAATAAAAGAAAACGGTTACACATTTAGCAGTGAAGAAATTCTCGAAGGGGTAAACTCGATCGCTGCACCTGTCTATGATTATCGTGGAAAGGTCATCGCAGCACTAGCAGTTGTAGGACCAAAACAAAGGATTCAAGCAAATAA